>Ga0256845_1000514_pt1 | contig 36199 bp, 32 predicted proteins | sample RiftiametaG_FD_189101 | JGI IMG/M metagenome (GOLD analysis project Ga0256845, IMG submission 189101) | Tube worm associated microbial communities from hydrothermal vent at the East Pacific Rise, Pacific Ocean - Riftia | ecosystem: Host-associated > Annelida > Integument > Unclassified ...
GCCGGGTTAATTTTGATAAGCCCCTATCGCTAACGCGGTAGGGGCTTTCTTTTTTTGTGTTGAGTGCTTAGCGAAGTGCTCTTCAGGACTTGCAGAACGCTCGCTCTTGGCGTTGCTGAACGCTCGCCGTCACGCGAGCAGAGACTCACATGAAGAGTGAGGCGTAGCCCGGCTAGCCCGCCCTCGCCGTCACGCGAGCAAAGACCTTGATTCAACGGCGTACGGAGTGACGTATGAACAAGATGTCACGCAAGCAAAGACCTTGATTCAACGGCGTACGGAGTGACGTATGAACAAGATGTCACGCGAGCAAAGACCTTGATTCAACGGCGCACGGAGTGACGTATGAGATGCCTTCTCTTGAGTCGGCTCCGTAAAAACAGAATTTCATCGATCGACGAAAGGATTCGGTGCGAAATCAGAGATCGTCGTGGAATAGTGGTTCACGGTTTCGCACATAACGCTGCACGAGTTTTCGCGCATCGTCACTGACTGACTTGAATGTGCAGCCGAAACCGGGGGGGGCGTCTCCTGCACCAGCCTCGCGCGTCCATGCGACGATTGCCAATGCCTGAAATTCGTAGCCGCCGGGCATGTGTACGGAGACCCAAATATCGGTCCCCAGATCGGGGATATCGTAGGTGGCTATGAAAAGGCCTCCGTCGTTGATGACGTCGTTGCCGCTCAAGCCCTTGTAATAGTTTGTGGCGCTGTGAGCTCCGAGATTTGCCTCGATCTGCAGCACTCCGTCTGGGAGATCTGCTGGAGGCGCAGACGCTCTTTTGGAATTTCTGTTCATGTCGGCGACATGAGCGGGGGAGGAAACTAATTTACCTGCTGGAGGAGCAACGGAGGCGGAGGCCTGAGTTGAGCCCAGAGAGCTAGTATTAGTCGGCGGTGTGATGGCAGCAGGAGTTGGAAGAGTTTGATCCAGCCTGCCCGAAGGAGCCGCTGGAGCAGGACTTCCCCCCTGGGGACTGGCGCTTGCTGTTGCGGTGGCGGTACCTGCTATTTGAGTTACCCCAAAAGCTTCCATCCTCTCTTGAGTTGTCTGGGCTCTCCCCTGTTCAACTTTTTTAGGCTGATCTTTAGAAGGCTCAGGTTTTTGAGGGGTTTGCGCTGGAGCAATCGGGGAAGCGGGGAGAGCGCTCGCTTGGGCATTTTCGGCGATACCATGTATCAAACCGAGAGAGCCGGCGATAATTGCAGTCGCCTCATCGGCGGCATCGCAGCTCTGGCTTGTTTGCAGTGCGGCGAGTGCTTCTCTCACGGCAACCAGGGCAATAGGCCCTTTTTCCGCTAATTGTTTGCCGTTCGAGCTCTCTATTTGATGCAGAGCGCCCATGGCACGAGCAACAGGACCAGCCACGGAGTCGACCAATCCGCCTGCTTCGGGGGCTTGGAGAATTGAGAGGGCCGATGCCAGCTTTTCGCGAGCTTCACGAGACTGAGCTATAATTTCATTCATCCTGTAGATCCTTAGAACCATTCACCGTGGTGAGTGTGGCATCCTATTACAGCAAAGTGAACGACAGCTGGGCAAGCTGCTTTGCTAAAAACTTGTTCCAGTTGTGCTGGGCCTGCTAGCCGTTTCAGTATGCAGCAGTTTTCTGACTCTAGTCTTGTCGGTTCTCAGGGGGACTTGGAGCAAGCTCTTGGAGCCACGGATGATCTAGGGGAGCTTCCTACCCGAGCCTTTCGCCCGGCTTTGAGAGGAGAGCAGCGCTTCGATAGAAGCGCGGCACACCGCGACATTTTGGTCTTTGAGGATGTGCACAAGGCCTATCGGGCTGACGTACCCGTGCTAAAGGGGCTCTCTTGTTCAGTGGCTCGAGGTGAGTTTCTCTTCATAACTGGACCCTCTGGCGCCGGAAAGAGCACTCTTTTGCGGATGATCTATGCTGCTGAACAAGCAGATCATGGTCGGATTTTATTTTTGGGTAGAGATGTTTGTCGCCTAGCAGAAAAGTCAGTTCCCTATTTGCGAAGGAATATTGGGGTGGTTTTTCAGGACTTTAAGCTCGTTCCCAATTGGACGGTCAGCCAGAATGTGGCTGTAGCCCTCGAAGTATTGGGTGTGCCCGACCGAATTGTTCGGCGTAGGGTGGGTGAAGCTCTCGAACGGGTGGGCTTAGGTGGGAGAGGACAAGATCTCTCTCGGCGGCTTTCAGGTGGGGAGCAACAGCGTGTGGCGATTGCCCGAGCTATTGTGGCAGAACCAGCCTTAATTTTGGCCGATGAGCCCACTGGAAACTTGGATCCGCAACTTGCCGTGGATATTCTGGGGCTCTTTGAGGATATTCATGAAACGGGGGTCACGGTATTGTTCGCGACCCATGACCGATCACTTTTAGATGTGCGACCTCGCCGCATCGTGGTCTTGGATGAGGGGCGAACGACTGATGTACGCGCGGGTCTCGGCGACGAGGCCGCTCTTGGTCAGATCCGGGAGGCCTCGTGATCCAGCGTGCACTCCGAGCAGCTCGGGCTGATATTCGCTTGCATCTTTTGAGCGTGTTCAGCGTCGCCGTCGCCTTTGTTTGCTTGTCGGCCACTCTCTTGGTTGCCGTAAATATTGACGCGCTCCGGTCGAAGTGGGCCGGGACCGGGCGTGCATCGGTTTACTTGGAGCCAGACGTCGAGCCAAAGACCATTCAGACCGTGCGCAATGCGTTGCTCGCTGCTCCAGGGGTGACCAAGGTGGAGTTTGTTTCTTCGGAGCAAGCTCGGGCGGAGGTCATGGGGAGCACTCGCGATGAGGCTCTTGCTGCAATGCCTGAGGACGCCTTTCCCGCTTCCTTGGAGGTGACACTTTTGGATGAAGCCGCTGCGGAGCGTATTGGCCACTTAGCCGGACAGCTCGAAGCGCTTCCAGCGGTGGATTCGGTGGAAACCTATAGTTCTTGGGGAGAGCGTCTCGACCGATTGCTTGCAGGGGGGGTACAAGCCGCTCTTGTCTTGTTGGCAGTTGTGTTAGCTGCGGTGATGAGTGTTGTGGGTTCTACCATGCGCATGGCGCTCACGCGTCGACGCGCCGAAGTGGAAGTGCTCAAGATGGTGGGCGCAACCGACAGCTATGTGCGGGGGCCTTTTGTTGTGGAGGGAGCAGCACAAGGCGGCATGGGTGCGTTGATAGCCATACTCTTGATGGGAACCCTTTTTCTTATTGTTCGAGAGTCTTTTGATGGCACTTTGGGGACTCTTCTTGGGGCGTCCCCTCAGTTTTTGCCATTTTCATACTCATTTGCATTGGTGTTTTTTGGGGCAGCAATTGGTGCTCTGAGTGCCTTTGCTAGCTTACGACGCCTCACTGGAAACATGATGGCATGATGAGAGGTGTTCAACACGCTTCACGGGGTCTTCTTTTGGGGGCTGCCCTGCTTTGCTTGGCAGGGGGACAGCGAGCCATTGCTGCTGACTCCATTGACTTGGACGGGTTAGAATATCGCCTGGAGCAATTGAAGAACAAGGAGCATTCGTTGAGGCGTGTCCTGGAACAAGGACAAACTGATTCGGAGCGCTTGCACCGGCGGGTCGTGGCCCGAGGGCGCGCTTACTATCGCGCTTCCCGCGGACTCCCCGGTGGGGATTTTCTGGAGTACGCGGTAAAGGTTGAACGCCTCCGCAAGGGGCTTTTGATAGATTTGGCGCGTCTGGAAGCTATCAAGATGAAACGAAAGTCCGCCGGACGTAGTTTGACCTTGTTGCGCGAGCGGCGGGCTCCGCTTGAATTGGAACGCACGGCCGCAGGTCGCGCTAGGGACGCACTGCTATCACGGGGCGAGCGTGAACGAGCCTTTCAGATGGCGTTCTCTGCCTCGGGAGCCCGTACAGATCATACGGCTGTTTATAGCTCTGGTTCTCAGGTGGCCTTTGAGGGTAGGCGCTTCGCTTCATTGAGGGGTCAGTTGCCTTTTCCTCTACCGGGAAGGGCAGAAGTGGAGATTGTCAAGATGCCCTATGCAGCCGGAGAAGGGGTAATCTTGCGTGCAGCGCTAGCAACGCCTGCCCGAGCCGTTTTTAGCGGGCGTGTCGCCTATGCGGACGAGTATTCAAAATATGGTAAGACCGTTATCGTGGATCATGGTGATGACTATTTCACCGTAACGAGCAACTTATCACGTATCGAAGTAAAGGTGGGGGACGATATTCCTCAGAGTGCACGTCTGGGTCTTGCCGGTGCAGAGGGAGGACGTTCAAAGATCTACTTTGAAATTCGTCGCAAGGACGAGACATTGTCTCCTGGGGAGTGGTTAGGTATATAACACTGGGGAAGAGTCTCTGGCTTGAATCGGCCTGAAGAAGCCGATACTCTTGAGACCGATGGCGCTCCGACATACTTACCCTCAGCGGCTATTGGTGATGGGTACGAGGTTATTGGCATTTGTATGCAGCGCTCAGTCTGCCCAGGCTCAGTCTGCCGACAGGTCAAGCGAAGCGGAAGCTGCTCCACTACGTGCCCGCTTGGTGCCACGTCCAGCGAAAGCGCAAACTGCCTCTGGGGCCCCACGTGCTCCAGCCGACTCCGAGGTCGACCGTCGTCCGACTCAGGGGCCGGTGACTTATTCAAACCCTCAAAGCGAGGGGAGGGGCGAACAAGCTGCGATCGTGCACAGAAGCGGGTTGATATCTGCCCCGCCGGTTCTACCAGCTTGGCAAAATATTGTGCCGCCGGCAGGATACGTGGAAGATAGCCGTTTGAATCGAACTTTGCTTTGGACGGGTGGGGGGCTGCTGGCTCTCGCGTATGGCGGCGGGCTGATTTATGCGTCTACCCAAAAGTTTGAAGATGGTTTGGGCGCTCTTGCTATCCCCGTGTTGGGGCCGTGGCTTGCACTAGGAAAACGTAAGTTCGATTGCGAATTTGCGGTGTCTTCCTCCGTGGGGGAAATCGAGCAATCGGCTGCTTCTGCACAGCAATGCTGGACCAATGAGGTAAAGACGTCGGCTTTTTTGACCGGACTTGGGGTAGCGCAATTAGTAGGTAGCGCGCTTCTCGTCGTTGGCATTCTTGATAAGGAGAAAGTCTGGTTGCGTTCGGACTTAGCCGATGTGCGCATTCAGTGGGATGCCCAGTGGGGGGCGGAGACCGCTGGTGTGCGTGCTTGGGGCAGTTTTTGAGGACAGAGGTGAAAAGCGACATGAACTCTTGTGGGTTTTGAGAACTATGACACCCTCTCTAGGTGACTAGGCGCAATCAAGATTCGCTACGGCGTGGGATGGCTGTTGATACATCTTCTCAACAGGACGAAATTTGCGCGGAATCAGTCGCTCCCGGCATGGATGAATCGGGCATGATTGCCTCCGGTCGCAGTGAGCATGCGCTTCTCGCGGCAGGGAAAATTTCGGTAGATGAATTCATGAACATGTCTGTCGACCGTGCGTTGGCGCAATTGCCAGTGCAGTTGCCCGGGGAGCGATTACAGATGATGCGCGAAATCATGCTCAGCGAGATGGAGGCCGATCCAAGCCTCTCAGCCTTGGTCAACCGAATTCGCCCTCCCACCGATGCGGCCTGAGCGCTTGCGAGGCCTCGTCGTGGCAGCTGGTTGCGCGACGTTTGGCGTCGTGGCTTGTTCGTCCGCACAGCCCGACTTTGGTACTTTACCCGTCGTGAAAGTGCCTTTCGGGGATCCGGGAAAGAGCTCGGAGGTACCCCCTCGAGTTGAGGCTGGCGAGGAGAAGGCATCCTCAAAGCCCTCCATTGATCTCCCCGATCCTGCTCCTTTGAGAGTCTCTTCGCAGTTCGACTTCGTCGTTTTATTCGATAAAGGTTCTGTTTCGGTGCTTTCTGCGAGTGCGGTCGAGCTAAAACTGCCGGTGCCGAGCGAGCGAAGGTTGGGGCGCTACGCCTTTGAACTTTGGCGCGGCGCTGTGTTGGTGGAGCGGGTGCGCTTTGACTTTCCTCTTCTAGGGGCGGGAGATTCTGGTGGCGAGTCTGAGTTCGAGGCCGGATTGACTACTCAGGTTCAGGTACGCGTTCCCCAATCAGATCGGGCGAGTTCGGCGCGAATTTTGGACCGTAAGACCCGCGTTGTGGTGAAGGTGGACTGGCCACCCACGACCAAAGACCTTCAGAATGCCCCGAATTTGGGCACCAAAGAGACAAAAATTATGCCGAGAGCAAGCGGAGACGAGTAAGAGGGAGGGCTGAATGCACGAGTAACTGGTGGGCCCAACATTTCTTTGCACAAGTAAGTTGGTAGCCAGAGTTTCTTGAGCTGAGCTTCTGCCATTGCATGCTGGCAGCGGAAGGGCGACACTCCCCATAGAATGAATTGTGAGAGCTGCGGCCAGGAAAATCTGGAAGGTGCCCATTTTTGTGCTGGTTGTGGGGTGCAATTGGCGTCCAAGTCGAGGGACGAAAAAGGCTGGATCGGGCGTTTGATTGGCGGACGTTTTCGAGTGAAAAGCGTTTTGGGCGAAGGGGGAATGGGTATCGTCTACGAAGGCGAGCAGCAGATGGGCTCCAAGGTGAGGCGCGTCGCCATCAAGACTCTGCATTCTCATCTTTCTAACGACGCCTCAGTGCTGGCCCGCTTTCATCGGGAGTGTGGAACTGTTTCTGCATTGGAACATCCAAACACGATCAAGTTTTATGATTTTGGTACAGAGGATGATGGAACTCTCTATATTGCGATGGAGTTCATCGATGGTATCGGCATTGACAAGGTCATTCAGAATGAGGGAACATTTTCGCCCGCACGTGTAGCGAAAATCATGGAGCAAATCTGCGGCGCCTTGGATGAAGCTCATGACCAAGGTGTGATTCATCGCGACCTCAAGCCCGAGAATATTGTTCTTACTGAGCGTTTAGGAAAAAAGGATTTCGTCAAAGTTTTAGACTTTGGCATCGCGGCCCGCACAGAGTCAGCTGACGCCCAAGCTGAAGCTAAACTGACGCAGCAAGGAATGGTCCTTGGAACACCTCCCTACATGAGCCCAGAACAATTCACTGGAGTGGAGCTCGACCGACGTAGCGACGTTTATTCGTTGGGCTGTATGGCTTACGAGATGTTGACCGCGCAGCTGCCCTTTACTGCTGACACTCCTTGGCAATGGGCGACTCAACACATGACGGCGACTCCCTTTCCTATAGATCAGGCGCCGAGCGGGGGGGCAGTACCACCGCAAATGCGCAAAGCTGTGATGCGGGCACTCGAGAAAGATCCGAATGATCGGCCCCCTACAGCCGGTGAGTTTTTGGCTGAATTAGAAACGGGGCTAGCTGGTCAGCAGGGGTTGATTGCTGCGGCTACAGAGGAGATGCAGGCCATGCCCAGCCTGGCCGATTCGCGTGGTTCTTCGGTGACCCCGAGCCCTGCTGTAGGAGTCAGTGCGGCAACTTCGACTCAATCCGAGATGTCGGCGACCCAACAATTCGTGGTCCCCACCGAGAAGAGCAAAGCCGGTCCAGTATTGCTTGGAGTGCTTGTGGTCGGTCTCTTGGCTGGTGGTGTCGCCCTATTTTCTGGCTCGCCAAATGCTGAGGTAAGCGACGCTGCGAGCGAGGAAGCCCGCGGTGGTGTGGACCAGTCTCCCTCTACTGAAAAAGCGGCGGCAGCACGGGCGGAGCCCGAGGGTAAAGTCGGGCCAGAGGCTTCCTCGCGCGCAGAGTTAGACCAAAATGTTGAGATTCCAAAGGCTAACAAAAAAGCGGGAGACAGCGGTTCTCATAAGTCTCCAGTACCGTCCACCCCAAGTACTCCAACTCGCACAGGTTCGTCGACCGCTAGTAAGGTTACAAAGCCGAAGGTTGTTCCCCCAGCAGAGCCCGCACCAGCCACTCCCAGCGCAGAATGTGGTAAATGTATTCGTTTAGTGAGCAGTGGGCGCTTGAGTGCTGCCGCAAATATGTGGGCGGCCTGTAGCGGTGATCCTACTGCCCGCTCGAAGTGTAGTTCCAAGGCGCGTAGCCTGGCTCGATCTCAAGTTGCCGCGGAGATAGCAACTGGGCGATGCGCTCAGGCGAAGAGCATTGAAGCAATAGCTGCCCGAATGAAGGCTTCATCTCAGCGATTGCGTGCGTCGGTTCGTAACTGTAAATCAAAATAATGAGTGTCCTCTGAGCGCGAGGCGGTGAAATTCTCTATTTTAATTTGGGTTTGAGGATGGCTTTTCCTCCTTTGATGCTCACGTCAAAATCTATATTTCTCCCCTTGCTCTTTTGAAGGAGTTTTTTCTCAGTATCGCGAATGCTTTTTGAGAGCTTTTCAAAGCTGATTGCGCTTGCTTGAGTTTTTTCGCGAGCAGCGCAGTAGTTCGCATGAATGGCGCGAAGTCGTGCCTCCGAGAGACCCGCGTTGGGAGGCGTTTTCTTAATCGAGGCAAGCCCTAAGGGTTTCGGACTAGTGCGTTGTGCCTCTTTGTCTTGTGGGTCTTTTGTGAGGGAGGGGAGTTTTTTAACAGGGGGAGGTCCCGCAATACCCAGGGGCTTAGGGAGGGGGGCAAGCCTTGCCACCCCCGGAGAAACCCTTTGAGGAGGGGTGGGAGAACGAGGGCTCAACGCAGCAAGAGCATCGCCCATCTCGGAATCGAGATCGCCGTTACTGTCCAACAACGCTGCTAGGTCTGCTGCGGTTTGGTCTTTTGCCGACTCGGCGGCTCCAGCTCTTTCCTGGACCTCGTCGCTAGAGGCAGCCTGTTCACCAAATCGTCTGGCTGCTTTTTGTCGGTGTTTACGGTAAGTGCCATTTTCGATATCCCGGCACGTGCGATTCCAATACTGTTGGAGGCTATTGTAGCGCTGGATAAGCGTTTGAAATTTGAAGCGTTTCGCTGTTGTGGGAAACCGTGTTTTGCGTAGCTCTTGTACTTGGCGCTCGAGCGCTTTGCGGGCGACAGCCGGCTCGATACGCTCAATTCCCATGAAATACTGTTCATAGAGTGAACGCAGGCGCTCCAGTTGGTTGCTGAGTTCTCCTAGGGAGATGTCAATTTGATCAGGGGTCAAGAGAAGCGCGCTTTGCTGGGGGCAAGTGTAGCATCGCTAGAAAGAAACACCGTCAAAAATATCCGACGCAAAGATTTATCGGGAGCTGGAGCCAAGCTTTAGATGCCCCCGATTTCTGGCGTACATCAACTGAAGACCTTCTAAGGTGAGGTCGGGGCATACTTCGTCGACCCTCTTTGTATGGTTGCAGATTTTTTCTGCCAGGCCACCTGTGGCCAAGGTACGACATTTCCCCCCCATCTCCGCGGAGATTTTTTCGAGTAAACCATCTACCAGTGAGGCGTAGCCGTAGAGCACGCCTGATTGCATGGAATGCACGGTGTTACTTCCTATCACCCGGGGAGGCTCAGAGAGATCAATACGGGATAGTTTGGCGGCGCGGCCAAGTAGCCCGTCCAGACTTACTTGCACACCGGGAACAATCACTCCCCCCACGTAGTCCCCCTCAGCAGAAACGCAGTCGAAAGTTGTTGCGGTTCCAAAGTCTACCACGATAACAGCTCTTTGAGTGCGTGCATGGGCGGCGACGGCATTCACTATTCGGTCGGCTCCTACTTCACGGGGGTTGTCGTAGCGAATACGGATACCTGTCTTGAGCCCTGGCCCCCCCACGATGAGCGGGACTTGACCGACAACTAGCTCGATTGCTTCAGCAATTACATTGGTTGCAGGGGGAACCACGCTGGCGAGAATACAAGCGTCAATCCTTTGAGGGTCAACGCCTCGCAATTGCAATATTTGCGAAAGAAGGGCCGCGTGTTCGTCGACGGTACGTGTGCGTCCCGTCGACAATCTAAAGCGTTGTTTGAGGTTTTCTCCTTCGAAGAGACCCCCGACTAGGTTGGTATTGCCAATATCAACGGCGAGCAGCATATCGACGGGACGGTAGCATGGCAGCTCTCGGCGAAGGGCTTACTTTCTCCTTACAGTATGAAAAATATCTCCAATATTGAGCAGATGCCAGGGGCCTTTGGCGCGTCCTAGGTGAATGCGTGAACCTGTGAGTTGGGGTGCGTCACTGACGAGCACAAAAATTTGCGAATTTTGCGAGCCTGGAGAGAATGCGCTCATGCCCACCGAGAGGGAGATGAATGGATCGGGGGAAATTTCGTGAGGAATCGACTCCGTGAGTGAATCCTCGTAGCCATCGCCATCTTTGTCCCCAAATTGCACAGCAAAACCTGGGCGGAGGTTGTGTACGGCAATTCCGTCGTAGAAGTGGGTCTCTACAAGGTGCAGCAAGCGCGCGGTCGAGGCGGGGGCGCCCAGATTGTTCAGTTCTATCTCGAGAGGGCCTACATCTGAGTCGATGAGTAGAGTGATGGCGGTTTCGTGAGCAAACGGTTCTGAGTGCTGAGTTGGGGCCGAGGGAACTGGATCGGGAGGGCAGTTCGACGTCTCTTTGCCCAAAAGCGAAAGGGCTCGTTTTGCCGGGCGCCAAAGGGCGGGCTCAGTTCCGCGGCAATAGTGCTCGAGGGCTGGTTTGAGACTTAAAGCTTGGAGGGCTCCCGCCGCTGAAATGATGGCTGCGCGTGTTTCTATGGGCAGTTCCGCCGCCGATTCGTCCAAGAGTTCTCCTAGGAGTTTTACTATATCTAACTCATCGGCAACTTCTCCTTCCTCGGGGGAATGCGCCTTGAGAGCTCTGTTCGGGTAGGCTGAAATAACTTGAGCCGCGGTAGCTTGAGTCCCGGGAGAGCCGGTGCGCAAGGCGTGGGCCAATAAGCCTCGTGCAGAGACAAGCTCTGGGTGCGAAGGAATAAGACGCAATGCGGCCTGAGCGATTACTGGATCCTTATTTTTGGCTAATAACGTGTAGGAGGTGAGACGTTTGGCGACCAGAGGTTGTCTTGTGAGGGACTTGAGCAGAGCGAGGGAGCCTGGCCGTCCTTGGTTTGGATCGCAGGCTAATAGGGCATTGGAGGTGTAGTCTCCTTGGGCAACTAACTGTGCGGCCTCACACCGCAGCCAGACCATGCGCCTACGCTGAGAAGACTTTTTACGCCCTTTTCCTTCGGAGAGGACGACAGAACTGAGTTGGGCTAGTTCTGTCGTTGATTTGTTAGGGGATTGGAGCGCCTGAACAATTGCCCGTAGCGGGACCCACAATGCTCGATCGAACTCTATGGGCAGTCCTCGCGCGAGAATATCGGCGAGGGTATCGTCCAATGCCTCTTGCCCCGCCTCACCTAGGTGACCGAGAGCTTGGGCGGCAGCCGCTCGTTCTTGAGGCGTGTATTTATCAGCGAGGAGAATTTGAGCTAGAGGGGAAGCCGCGCTGGGGCCGGCGTTTCCTAGTGCGAATATGGCGTGTCGCCGCCCTTCTTTTCTTTTTGAAGTCAGGAGGGGGCCGGTTACTTCGAGGAGATGAGCCCCTACGGCTCGGCTGAGGCGTCCCATTCGACCAAGGGGAAGTAGGAGTTCAGATCGACTTTCGCGCGCTGCACTATTGAGGATTGCAGTTTGTGTGCGCTCGCTCAATGTGCCCTTTCGGTCAGCAAGCGCCGCGAGCCCATAAGTTGCAACATCGATGAGTGACTCTTGCTCCGCACCTCCCGATGGGGCCAAAAAGCTGCGGAGAACTCCCTCGGCGTCCTCCGATGCGCATGCCCCGATGCTCCAACCGATTGTACGTAAGAGTGAAGGCGCAGGCGGGGGCTCGTTGCTCACCCACGATGCGAGTGCAGAGAGAAGAGAAGTGAGGACCTGAGTCTTTTTCTTTATGTTGGGAGCCTCCGCGCAATGAAGTCCGAGACCAAAGGTCGCCCACAGGCGCTCATTGTCTGAGCTAGAAAGTAGCCTTTTGAGAGTTTCTATGTCTTCAGAGCTACGCCTTCTTGCCATGACCCGCAGAAAAGGTTCTTCGAAGGACGATTGATTGGCAAGATGAGCCGGTTCTTGCACTCGTGGGGATAGGGCGACAGCGTCCACCTTTCGCTTACTTTCATTCTTTTGGGGCGCGGTGTTGCAGGCCGGAAAAAGTAGAAGGGCCGCGAGAAATAGGAGTCTCATTTAATTTTATCAGTCTTGAGTTCGAGGAGACGAGCTCCCCATTCTCGACATTGGACCTTAAACATTTTTGTCCAAGAGTAATAGGAGCGTGCCCTCACTGGGGTTACTTGAAGATCGTATTTTTCAAAGAGGCGTTGGGCGCGTGCCATGTGGAAGTCGCAGGTAATCAGGGCGATGTGAGAGTACTCCAGTTGTTTGCAGATTTCTGAAACGTAGCGCGCGTTTTGTTCGGTGGTGAGCGATTGCCTTTCTTCGATTACTGGAGAGTGTGGGGTGAGGTGTTCTGTCCACCAGCGCGCCATGCACGTGGATTCTTTGAACCCGTGCCATGATTTTCCACCGCTCATGATTACCGGGAGATGGGGAGACGCCGCATATTCTGCCCGAGCTTTTACCAGTCGACGTGCCATTGCCGGTCCTGGTTGGCCGAAATCAACTTTGCATCCCAACACGACGAGAGCTTGGGGCGCTGAAGACGCGAGTACAGTGGGGAGCGACGGGTGCACACTAGAACTAGAGCAAATGCCTTATGCTCCAAGCAAGCGCTCCCTCCTTGCTGTAAGAGATAGAATTGGCCTAGCTTCGCTAAAGATACAGCGAATTTGCTTCTCGTCATGCCAATAGAAAAAGGAAAGCCCTCGGGACCTTCACTGGGAGATCAAGATCTCCAGCAACGTCTTGCGCGCCGTCGAAAGAAACGTGAGGAGCGCTCGCGTCAGCGACGTGAAGAGGGGGAGCCCGCAAGACGTAAGGTCGCGGCCCGCTCACGTTCTCGATTTGAGGGCCGCCCTCGTCACCAAGAGCGTTGGAACGACGACGAACAATCGCTGCCCCGCGCTCCGCTACGTGAAAAGAGAATGAGTGGTCCGCAACCGGATCGCATTCAAGTACATTTTGACCCAGAAAAAATCGATGATTCTGCAGAAAAAGTGGTGCGCAGACTCACTCGCCATGGCTACGAGGCATACTTAGTAGGGGGATGTGTTCGCGACCTTTTGGTTGGTCAGCGTCCTAAAGACTTTGACGTTGCCACGAGTGCGCGTCCCGAAGAGGTGCGCGCACTTTTTAGAAATTCGCGTATTATCGGGCGGCGTTTTCGTCTGGTACATGTTCTTTTTCCAGGAGGCCACGTCATCGAGACCGCCACCTTTCGCAAGAATCCCCCTGCTTCCAATGAAGGCGGAGAGGAAGATCTCCTCATTCGCTCCGACAATGTCTTTGGCGAGGCCCACGAAGACGCCCAAAGAAGAGATTTTACAATCAACGGTCTTTTCTATGACGTAGACGAGAAGATGGTGCTCGATTGGGTTGGGGGTATGAAGCACATCGCCGAGCGGACTATCGAAACCATCGGTGATCCCGTTGTACGATTTCAGGAAGATCCTGTGCGTATGTTGCGCGCTGTAAAATTCGCAGCTCGTATAGATTTTGGAATTTCTCCCGGCGTCTATGAAGCGTTGGTGCAGTGTCGGGGGGCTCTTGCCATGGCCGCTCGCCCACGGCTTTCAGAGGAAATATTGCGATTGATGCGGGGTGGGGCAGCCCATCGCTCTATTTGGTTACTCTGGGAATTAGGAATGCTTGACCTTTTGGTTCCCGAGCTTGCCTCATACATCGCCGATTCTCCCAACGACGAAGCCGTTTGGGCGATGCTTTCGGAGGTCGACGACCAAACAAAGAAGAGAGGCGCCCCCTTGGACGATATCGTTCTATGGTGTGCACTCTTATTGGAACCCCTCAGCGAAGCATGTCATGGGGCATCCGACCGACTCAGAGCAGCTCAGGACTTTTTGGAGCCAATTGTTGAGCGTCTGAATTTACCCCGCCGGGCAAGTGATTCAGTTCGTCGCATTGTCGCGATGTTGCCGCGTTTATCTCAAGGTAAGGCGTCGCGATTTAAAAAGAGCCCCCTCTATCCAATTGCTGAAGAGGTGCATGCAATGCGCATTCGAGCCACAGGGGGACCAGATCCCCGAGGCGAAAGCCTGGGAGATGTGGATATGCAGAGCTTTTCTCGCCCAGAGAGAACGCGGCGTCCTCGAAGGCAACGCTCCGGGCGCTCTCGCTCTAAACGATGAGTTGCCTCCCGATGGGCAATTCATCGTTATGTGTCTTGCCCCAATAGGGGGGGTTAAGCGTTCAACTCAACACGGAGTAAGCGGCGCCCGACGATGAAATAATCGCTATGGGAAACGACACGCTCCCCTTTGAGACGAACAAAAGTCCCGTTTTTTGAACCGAGATCGGTCAGAGAAAATCCATCGGCATCTTGCTCTACCGCGCAATGTTCTTCTGAGAGAAAGAGATCGTCAATGACATTGATGTCGCATCCTTGACGACCAATGGTGGCGCGTGAATTTTTGGGGCAAAAAGTGAGGCCAGGAGAGTTTCCCTCAAGGATTTGCACGATGCGGTAAGGACTATTGAAGGAAGGTGAGCCGTAAAAGTAGGTTCCGGCAGAATCCGTTTCTTCGCCAACGGTGGGCATGGGTTCCACCCGAAAGAGTTGGTCTCCCACAATAAAAGTATCACCTGCCGTCAACTTCGCCTTGTCGCGAATTCGCAAATAGGTGCCATTGAGTGAGTTTTCGTCACGCAGGGTTAAATCGCTGCAGCGATAAAATAGGTTGGCATGTTGGGGAGACACAAAAGCATCATCAAGCTGAATTTGCGCGTCGCGTCCCAAGAGGTGCTCGCTTGCACGCAAATGGTAGCTGAGGCCTTCTTGACCTTCACCGCGGACAACAACCAAGCTCGCTTTGGATGGATCTTGGAGATCACCAAAAAAAGTGGTGTTCAATTTGAGGATATGGTCTGGGGTGGTTTCCCCGCAGCGGCCACAAAACTTATGTCCGGCGGGAATGGAGGATTTGCAGCCCTCGGCGGCGCAGGGATAATATTTAGCTTGTTCCATGGTGGGCCCTTCTTAGCGAATATAGTCCAGACGATTGTCAGCATCCATCCAGCCGTCCTTACTCACGAGGCGTGCAACAATGGTTTCTTTACACGAATCGATATCTACCAATCCGAAGTTTCTGGAGTCGTAAGGATAGAGCCGATTGTCACTGATGAGAAAGAGTTTTCCGTCGGTTACATCAAAACTCAGCGATTCGGGACGAATTTTATGGCCGCTCAGGGCGCCCATCATATGTAAGTGGTTAGCCGTCGCCTCCATATCGCACTTTTGTGTGACTTCTTCTGAATCGTCATTGGGGTTGGGATACTTAAATGTGGATTCTTCACAATTGCGCTCTTTGACGAAACGTCGTGAGCCGACAACGGGTATGCCATTGTCAATCTCTACCGTGTCCCCTGGTTGGCCAATGATACGGCCAATAATATAGCGGTCGGGATGCTCTGGCTCGGGGCAAACGACCAAATCGCCAAAGTGAGGAGTGGTGATTCGAGAGGCAAGCACCCAATCTCCGCCTCGAAGACTCGGTAAAACCGACGTTTCAAAGATAGGATCGTTGGTGGGCAACTGAAACCACCGAATGGCCAGTGCACGGGCGGCGCCCAAAGTAATTCCGACAAGGAGTAGGGTCCATAAAAGAAATCGAATGAGTATTCTCACGACTGGAGCATACTCATAAGGGCGGAAAGTCGCCAAACTTCAGGTAAAGAGACTCAAGCCTTTACCTAAAGGTTTCGCACCAAATCATCTCGATGAATGATGATTGTATCGGTCTCGCCGCCCATGGCGTTCAACAATTGACTGCCTTTTTTACCAGCAGCCCGGGCGGTTTCCAAGGCGCTCGTGCGAGCCAAGCCGTGCCCGAGGAGATCGCCCGAGATCGTCTCAATACGTACGGAGTCTCCTCGTCGAAATTCTCCTCGTAGCCCGACAACACCAATGGGCAATAAACTGCCATCGTGCTCTTTAAGGGCTTTTGCAGCACCGCGATCGACAATGATGGTTCCCCGTGGACGCAAGACATAGGCTATCCAGTGTTGGCGCGCGCGCAGCTCATTGGGCAAGCGAGGCAGGCAGGTTCCAATGTCCGCTCCGGACAGAGCGCGAGTCAAACATCCTTCGTCCAGGGCAGAGGCAATGACTACCGCAGCGCCAGCTCGTCGAGCTTTGTACGCAGCATCAATTTTACTGCTCATGCCCCCACTTCCCACGGAATCTTGTGAGCCTAGGTCGACGAAATCGTCGGGAGATTCGAGGAAGGAAATGCGTTCATTTTGCGGGCTGAGTACTCCGTTTACGTCAGTGAGCAAAACAAGAGCATCGGCGTCCACCAGGGGCGTAACCATGGCCGAAAGTTCGTCGTTGTCGTTGAAACTTTGGTCGTTCGTGGCAACCGTATCATTTTGATTGATGATGGGGATGGCCCCAGCGTCCAGTAGCGCCGCAAGCGCATCGCGTGTGTTGTTTACGCGTAGGCGGTTGGATAGATCGCCATGGGTGATGAGCACTTGTGCAGAGATGAGTCCTTCTGAACGAAAGGCGTTGTCATAGCGGTGCATGAGCAGTGATTGACCCGCAGAGGCGGCCGCTCGAATTTGACCAATATCCGAAGGCCGTTCGCTGTAACCTAAACGTTCAATACCCAGAGCCACGGCCCCACTTGAGATCAGAACGATGTTACGCCCTTCACTCTTGAGACTGGCAAATTGTTGAGCAAGAAGTGCGGGCAAATCGGGGCGCGCTGCGAGAGAGCGCGAACCAACTTTTACGACAATTGTGCGGGCTGACTTGAGGGCATTTCTGACCTCGGTTTCCTGAGAACCATTCACGCTCGCCTTCTAGCATGACTTGGTGGACGTGCGGCACTGATACAGGGCGAAACTTGGAGGAGAGGCAGGTCGATTTCTTCCGCGAACGCACAAATTTTCCCCTCTGAGCAATTTTCGATCAAAAGGACTGTTTTTTCGGGGCTTGGGGTGTTCGGGACGTTGTGCTTGAGCAGCAGAGCGGCTAGCGGCTCAATATTTTGTGAAGATCTTACCCAAAAAGCTCGTCCCGGAAGGTTCTGCGATGATCTGGGTTGTTGAATCGTTCCGTCGAGGTCGACAATTACCTCGACTTCTTGCTTCAACATTGCGTACGCGCTGGGGGTTCTTGGCACGAGGGCAAGAATCCACGCTTTTTGTTCTACTTCGGTGTCCCATACTTCTTGTAGGCGCGTGGCTTCCTCTGGGTTGAGGTTGTGAAAGAGATCTTCTGCGACGACTATCTGTGGATTACTGCAGAGGGCGCTCGCTAAGCCCGACAAACTCTGTTCGCCTCGGGTAAGTTGACCGAGGCGTTTTTTTTTCACTTTGAGAAGCCCAGTGCGACGCAGGGCGTCTTCAGCGTGGGGCTTTGCAAGACCAATGAGCTGTGCGCTCAAAATGAGCGCATCGATGAGACGTATTTGGGGGGGTAAAGTGAGCCGTTGAGGTGCATAGCCCGCCCGGCCTTCCATGAATGCTCTTGTTGGCAGTGCTCCTCTCAATAGAATTGAGCCCCAGCGAGAGAGCTCCTTGTTGACCAGAGCGGGTACGATTTGCCCAGCAGCCCCCAAACAGATGAGCCTATTTTGACTCGTTTCTATGCGCGGCGGAAAAACGAGGAGGCCCCCCCCTTTGAACTCGAAATTCTTGAGTTCAAGGAGGGGGGCCTCCCCTGCGCTGAGCTCCTTAGAAATTGATGTCAATGTAACCGCCGCGACGAGTTCTGATACATGGTGTGATTAGGGTAGAAGATCGGGAAGAAATTCTATCCGTGCCAGGGCCTGGCTCGACGGATAGAGCGCGTAGGGAGCAATCGCTTGAGCTACTTTCATGAACTCGGGAGGCAAGGGGGTCACCGAATTGCGCAATTCGCTTTTGATTCCCTCGACACCTATCAACTTGCCTAGGAGTGACGTCTTTTGTACAGGTAACTCGATGATCGTAGCGTCGTCCCTGAGGCGCCCCATGATGCGAGCTTTGGCGAGGGCTTGGCGAAGTCCTCCCAATTCGTCCACGAGATGGTGTTCTTTCGCTTGGCGCCCGGTCCAGACGCGCCCGCGGCCCACCGCATCGACCTGCTTTTTCGTAAGTCCACGGCCTGCCGCAACTCGAGTGAGGAAAAGCCCGTAAAACTGCTGAATTTTTTTCTTCAGCTCTTTTCTCTCATCATCGGTGAAGGGTCTAAAAGCGCTTTCCGCATCGGCGCGTGTCGAGGTTCGTAGTGTTTCCACATTTACCCCGATCTTTGAGAGCATGCCGGCGATGTCCATTTTACCGTAAAAAATACCGATGCTCCCAGTGATGGTCAATGGGTTAGCGTAAACATAGGACCCAGGTGCGGCCACATAATACCCTCCACTAGCCGCAGCGCTTCCCATGGAGACAATGACTGGTTTCTTAGTGGCTGTTAGTTGAACTTCGCGCCAAATCACATCGGCGGCCATGGCTGAACCACCCCCCGTTTCGACACGCAAAACTACAGCGCTAATACTGGGATCTTCTCGAACCTGCTTGAGAGACTCGGCTATTGTGTACGAACCGGCGGTGTGAATACCAATGAAAGGAAAGGTCTGACTCCGACCGTCGACCATATTGCCATCTACATAAACAATGGCCATGCGTTGGGCGGGCCCAAAGCGTTTTTTCTCGGTCTTGGCTCGTTCGCCCGTTTGAAATACTAGTTCGGGTCCCGCCATCTCGCGGGTTTTTTCTTCCAGCATATCGTCGAAGGCAAAACCGTCGACGAGCCCAGCTTGTTTGGCTTCAACTGCGGTAAAAGGGCCACGAGCGACAGACTTTCGTAGGTCTGCGACTTCAAGGTTTCGCCCTCGTGCAATCGATGAACTCAATTCAAGTTCGACTTGCTGGAGTAGGTCGGTGCGGTCTTTGATGGCCGTGGCTGTTCCCTTGGTACGGCTGAGGGCCTCGGGGGCACTCTTGTGTTTTCCTATGCGTACAAAGTCTGCTCGCACCCCTAATTTATCGAGGAGTCCTTTGAAGTAAAATCCACTGCTTTTGAGCCCAGAATAGTGAATATTCCCCGCTGGATTCATGAGGGTTTTGTCCGCAGCGCTGCATAGATAGAGAGCCGCGCCGCTGGCGCTTTCTAAATGGCAGAGAACCTTTTTACCGTTATTTTTTAAGTGGTAAATGGCGTCTTGTAATTCTTGGATATGAGCGAGAGAGCGTGCAGGGGTTGCTCTTATTTCCAATAGTACGGCTTTGAGATGAGGCTCTTGCTCTGCCATTCGCCAAAGTTTGCGCAGTAGAGCCACATGCCCGCGTGTGCTGGGGGTGTTCTCTATGCGAAGGCGCAAGGCGTAGGGAAGATTGTCGGCCGCAAAAGAACGACGAAATCCCTGAAACGCCACTTCGGCGTGAATATTGTCGTAAGCACGACTTTGTGCGTCTCCTAAAGCACTACCATAGCGTGTACCGATAGAGGCTTCGCCTGCGCCGTGGCGGCTATTCATATTCACTACAAGGCTTGTTGAAGCGAGCCATGAGGAGGGAAAGGCGCTTTCCGCAGGATCTATTACCGAAATATCTGTGCGCAAACGACCCAAGGTTGGGATGCCGACGTCCAACACCGCGCGAGGTACCCAATAGCCGTTTTTTTCATCAAAGAAGCTGGCTTCCAATGAAACCTCTACATCGCTTGTTCCTAGAGGACGAATAGCCGTGCCAAACTCGTAACTTCGACCCAATTGCGCGCCGCCCTTGCTGAGGGGGGCATTCATATTGTGAGCGACTGCTGCCAAACCTACAAAGTCACTGGGGCGGTAGTTGAGCCCTAGATTCCAGGAATGGAAGTTATGTGCCTCCACCGCATCGGAATAGGATTGTTGGTAAGAAAAGCCGATAGCGGCCGTGTCGGAGCCCAATGCGAGAGCCCAGGTGAGCCATTGGTAGCTCACCGCGCGATCGTAGACGTCGGACGCCGCCTTCGCCGGCGGGTCTATCATGTCGAGGCGAATGCCAGTGGAAACGGGAATGAATCCAAAGGGGAGGGCTAGACCAATAGCATTCCCTTGGGATGCGGCATCGGCATTTTCTTTTAAGAAGGCTCCAGTCCAACGAACCTCAAACCCAGGAAGATAAGCGAGGTTTGCAGGGTTTTGAATCAACGCGGTCGAATCGTTGTTGCTTACAAGCGAGCGACTGAAGGCAGGCAAGGGCTCGGCGCGTTGAACTGCACTTTGCGCGTGCGCAGTCTCCAAATTTAGACTCACACTGGTGAGTAAAACAAGAGACGCTATCGCGGTATGCTGCCAAAGTTTATTGCTAACTTTTTGGAAGATCCGGTGACATGGTGGCGACAATGGTATTTGTGTTTTCATTTTTGCTCAGAGCATGCCGCGGGCATTGGCGAGGAGGTGTAATTCTGATTGTCTACGAGCGAGTTCGTCGTGATCTTTGATGGGGCAGAAGCGTGTTTCAGCTCCTTGTCGAGGGACACGGATAAATTGAGTGTCGAGGGCAAAGGTCACTTCGTTGATCAATCGTTCATATTGAGTCGCGGGGCGTCCTTCGACTTGTTTTTTTACTTCGAAGTAAGTCCAGTTCATCGTTAATTGCAGTAAGGAGCTAGCGTCAAAGGCAAAGGTATTTACATTGAATACCGAAACCGAAGCAGGATCAAAGTGCTCCGAGAGACGAAACTCTTCTAAAATGACAGGGCGCTGATTCAAGCGTGCTGGGATCCCCCCGCGATCGCCCGCCCACTTGTCCACGACCTCACAGGAGACGGCCTGGGGGTTCGATAGGTGCATACCGATAAGCACGGGATCGAGCCCACCGCCCAAATTGTCGAGATTGGTCGCCAGTACGTATTGACCTCCCTCCTCAACAAAGGAGGCTAATAATCCACTGCGCTGCAAGCAGGGGGCAAAATCTCCGTGCCCTGGTGCGTAGAGACTGGCTTCACCCGAATCGGTTCTAAAAACCTTTCCTTCCTCGTCTAATCTTACAGAGAGGCCCTGCTTGAAAAGGGCCAGGTGGGGGCTCTTGAGGCGCTTACCAAGTTCGTTCTCGATGCCAGCGTGTGTAGCATGACTGGTCATCAGCCAGAGGGGGGGGACTTTGCCGTAGCGTTTACTCAAGTGAGTTTGTTCAGCCAAACGGAGATCGAGGAATGACTTTCCGTCTACTGCCGGCATGAGAGCCTTGATCAGGCCTCCCATTCGAGTGGCCATGCCTCCGGCCAAGACGGAAAGAGCACATTGCCCCTGACTCAGCGCTTCTTCTCCTTGGGCCTTCAATCGCTTCCATTCGGGAGTGTTGGCTTCGGGAATAGACTGGATGTCCGAACTGCTGAGAGGCTCGACTACCCCCGAGACAGTATTAGATGCTTGGCCCCGACGAGAGCGCTGGGCCTGAGCATGTAGCCAAGTGGCGTCAAACGCATGTGCTTTCAAGGCTTTTTGCGTGGCAGGAGACAATTTCTCTAGAGATTTTGAAAGTTGATCGTCGTTATCGAGCATCGCGGGTTACTATAGAGCAAAGATGAGGCGTTTTGTTCGACTGAGTCGCCACCTCCTGTGGTTTGTTGCTCTTTTGTTGGCGGGGAGTGTCGTGCCTGTGGTGGCCGGCCCGGTTTTTCATGAGATGATGCCCCTCGACCTTCAAGAGGACATGCACATGGGGGCTCGCACTCCAAGTGGTGCGTTGCCTGCGGTGCTCAGTACTCGGGGTGGATTGGTAGCGGCTCCGGCCGAGGGGCAAACTCCCAGCAATTCGCTCGAGGTTGCCTATGGCGGACGACATACCGCCACGAGTCCCGACTCTAGTTATCATGTGGACGGGTTGACGACCCGCCCCGAAAGTGTGCGCTATGACGAGCCTTTTCGACCTTCGATTCTCCCCTTCAAACGTCTCTACGCATTTGATCACCTGGAGAGCGATCTATCTTTTTCCGTCAGAGACAAAGCGCTCATTGCTGTTTCGGTAGGAGGAGATGCCCCCCCGTCCGAAGATGCTTTCTATGGCGACTTAGCTGTCGATCTCGTGAAGAATGTGGCCGTACGAATTCCTTCGGTTGGCCCTGGCGCAAAACTACGTGCACTTCATGTCGATCCTCCTCGTGTCGTTGAAGTGTTGAGAGATAGTGCGGACAATTGGTTTTTAAGAGCACAGGAGGGAGGCCGCGTGCGCGTGGTGCTTCAGCTATCTATCAACAGGAGTTCTTTTGGCAGCCTATTTCGTCCGGTAAGTTGGGATAAGTTGGCTCCCTTTGTTTCGCCTTTACCAAGCGTTGCGCACGCTCCAGCTCTTGAGGTCGCCAAACACATTGGGGTTTCTAGAAGACAAAGCCCTGCGCAAACCCTCGATTCGTTGGTGCGATATTTTCGAAATTTTCATGAATCGGCCCAATTGCCCGACGCCAAGGATGCTCAGGGGCTCTATCGCGAACTTTCGATGTCTCAAAAAGGGGTTTGCCGACACCGAGCCTATTCATTCACCATAACCGCTCTCTCTTTAGGGTTACCGACACGGCTCGTTCACAATGAAGCCCATGCATGGGTAGAGGTTTATGATAGCGAAGTGTGGCATCGTATCGATTTGGGGGGCGCGGCGACAACGATTCAGCGTTCGATGAACGATGCTCTCGTCTCCCAGTATCGGCCCCCTAAAGACCCCCATAGTTGGCCAGTGGGCTCACATTCGGGGGGCTCGTTGTCGAGACAAGCAAGAGAAAATAGGGTCGTTCTGTCACAAAACGACAGCGACGGTACTTCGGATACGAAGCCATTGAATCAATCACCAAGGGGGGCATCAAGCGCGCTTTCCATGGCTGCAGGTACCGAGCCAGAACCGGAAATTCGTTTTCAAATTGAAGAGAGCCGTATTCTTAGAGGGCACCCGTTGAAAATTTTTGGTTCGGTGAGAAAAAACGGCAAAGCATGCCCTTTCTCTCGAATTGATATTTATGTTCAGGGAGAACTGGGGGGCACGCTCATAGGGTCAGTGGCGAGCAACTCGAAAGGCATTTTCGAGGGACAAGTGACCCTTCCGTCCTCGACCCCGGTGGGCCATTTTAGTGTGAGAGCGGAGGTCGCTGGGGGCTGCAAATAGAAGCCCCCCCAGGGGTATTCGCAACGCGCTAATTTTTTAGTTGTTGGTTGTACTCAAGAGCGTTTTGTAAAGTTGTACGCTCTTGGCTAGCGAGGGAATCGATTTCACCCAAAAGCTTGAGGGCCGCTTGTGAGTTCGAGCGATAGTCGCGCTGAGCCTGATTGAGCTCACCCACCATAGAATTGATAGACTCAATGGCTTCAGTAATGCGCCGACTACCCCGTGATTGCTCTTGGCTTGAGCGCTCCACCTGTTGACTAATGGTGCGCATTTTTTCACCATTCTTCATGATGAGTTCGGAGCCCCGTGCCTGTTCAGCAGTAGCGGCTGCTACTTGTTGAACAGTTTCTGCAATTCGACTAATCGCGTCGGTGACTTGTTTTGAGCCTTTGGCCTGCTCCACGGTGGCTCGCGCGATAGCTCTCACCATCGTGGTGCTCTTTTGTGAGCTTTCCAGAATTTTCTTGAGGGCTCGCTCCGCCTCGTTCGAGACTTCTACGCCTCGGTCAACGTTTTGAGAACTTTGCTCGACCGCGGCAATGGCGTTCTTGCTCTCTGCCTGAATTGTTTTGATCAATTCGGCAATCTCTTTTGTGCTGGCCCCTGCTCGCTCGGCGAGATCTTTTATCTCGTCAGCGACAACCGCAAATCCTTTACCATGCTCTCCAGCTTGCGCCGCAATGATGGCAGCATTGAGAGCCAACAAGTTGGTCTGTTCGGCTACGTCATCTATCACATTGAGAATTTCACCAATTGCATCAATGCGTGACCCTAAACTATTGATGACCCCGAGGGCTTCTTGGCTACTCTCTTTAATGCGGTAAATTTCCCCCATTGTTTTTAGAATGGACTCGGCCCCTTGCTCGGCATCTCGAGCGACTTCTTCGCTGAGTCTTGAGGTTTCGTCTGCATTGGACTGAACCTGATCGATAGCTACATCCATCTGATTCATGCTGGAGCTGGTTTCTTCAGCTGTCAGAGAAAGCTCGTCCACATTGGTGGCTACTTCTCGAATGGAGAAAGCCATCTCTTCGATTGACGCCACCATTTCTCGAACACTTGAAGCGAGCTCAACGATATGTTCCGCCACTTCATCCGTGGTAGCCGACATCTCCAGAACGGAGGAACTTGACTCGTCTGCACTGGTTGCCAACGTTTGCACATTAGATGATAAATTAGAGATATCGTCTTGAGCGTGCTCAATTGCAGAAATTGCCCCGGTTGTGGCGGTGGCTCGCTCGGTGAAACTTTCGCTGAGACGGTCCAGGGTTTTGAGTAACTCTCGAGCTTCGCTCTGCTCGAGGGCCCCTTGGGGCGCAGCTGCTGCTGTGGAAACTGACTCGAGGAGACTCTCACGCAATTCGTCGAGCTCGTCGTAGACGCCGGCCAAAGCTTCTCCCAACTCAGCGGGACGAACGTGGGTCTTACCTTGACCAATTTTTCGAAGAGCTGTTCGAATATTTCGCAAAGGAGAAGTGTCTTGCCCTGCGATAATTACCCCGGCACCAGCGGCGCCCGCCACAAGCAAGAATTGCAAGAGACTCTCGGGGTAGAGGGCACAGAATGCCAGCGAGGGAGCAACTCCCAGTCCAAGAGCGCCCAATTGGCGTGGAGACATCCCGTTCATTCTAAACCCTTCATCTTTCAGAGGGTAACGGCACATTCGCTCCAGGGAAATCCACAATGAGTCGAGATATCAACCTCCGGTCTCTATTTTGCGATTCTCGGACTAAAACTCGGAGGTGGGGTGCCCTTCTTTCGGTTAGACTGGAAAATCGGGCCGAGAAAAATGTCCCTGGAGCACATTTATCGAAGTCACTCTCTGTGCAGTGCCCCCAGGATGACCCAATACAGCCGAAGAGAGTGACCCGGGCAATGAAGGCAATGAAAGCCTTGAGCCATCATTCGGCGGACCCTACGGTAAACAGGTGATGCTTCCTTCATTTTATCGAAATCGAACTGCTGTTTCGCTGAGCACAGCTTTGCTCTGCATACATTGTTCGCCGAGTGCTCATAGTCAGCAGCCGGTCTCGGTGACACCCGATGAACTGCGAGTGGCCTATGTGGAAAAAAAGGACGAGCCATCGTCGGCAGAACGTAGGGGATCAGGTGAGCGTTTTGTGGCAGACGTTCCCGAGGGCTCCTTAGGACCGCACCTACATTTGGGAAAGAAAAAACAGGTCGTTGTTTGGGTAACTCCTTTTGGAGAGGAGCCCGGAGTGTACTCTGTTCTCTTACCAAAATTTGGCGCAGCATCTGCTCCTCAACGTGTTTTTCCCCTAGATACAAGTGTTCGTCAGTTACAAGTAGGCCCCACCCATCGGGAAAAAATTGGAGTGGTGATGATTCGCCGAGATGGGGTGCACGAACGAGATGTTTTAGAGTTTTTACAATTGGGCCCCGAAGGGGAGTTACTGGGCAAGTTACAAAAAATCACCGAGACGCCCCGTGATATTCTCTGGGCTCAAGTGGTTCCCAGTGCAAGTGGCGGCGTACTGATTTGGGCTGAGCGAGACGGTCAAGGGGCCGAGATATTTCGAGTGGGGGTGAGCGCTTCGGGGGCTTTTGCTCCTCACTCGCTCGTGCACAATGTAAAGTCCTGGCAAATTGCCCACGGCGCGCTGGGGGCAAGCCTTGTTGTGTTTGAAGGGGGCGCCGACGGGAGAATTGTACTGCGCCAATTGGGGGCAGCTGGGCAAGTATTGGGCGCTCCCATTGTCCTGGCCGCCGACGTGGACGGCGCTTTGGATTTGGACATGGTCATAACCAAAAGCCACATTGTCGTAGCTTGGTCCGAAATAGAGGAAGGGGAGGGGCGTCTACATCGCGTTGTCCTGGACGCTAGCGGAAATATTGTCCATCACGATGGGGGCCTCACAGAGCGTCGGCGCGATCAGGTGCTGGTCGGTTTGTTTGGTGATGATGACTCAGATATCGCTCATGTAGTCTGGGAGGCCCCATTGGAGAATGCCGGTGGCGGGCGTTCGCTACTTGCGGCTACGATAGATCCGGAAAATGCTCGAGCCGGAAGGGTACAGTCCTTGGCCTTAGCGGGAAAAGACCCCCTTTTGCCCCGTTTTGCACAGCGAAAGAATGCCTTGCAGTTTTTGGCAGAAATTCCCCAGGGAAAATTCGCATCAAGGCGAGTGGCAGGCACCCTTATAAATGCAAGTTCGGCCACAAAGAATCTGAAACTTAAGGAGAGTAGCTCTCCCATGGCGTGGGATCTCCAGTGTTCTCCTCAGGATTGTTACTATCTCCTTGCGGACGATTCTTCCCCACAAACCCACGTCTATATTAGTCGCGTGCTTCCCGATAAATCACCCGCGAAAGTATGGTCCTCTCTTCAAGCGGAAACATTTCCGCGCTTGGGTGCAACTCGGGTGATTGCCGAGGTGCCGGAGATATCATCTTTAGTTGGTGCACCCCTCGGGGGAGAGTCCGACTTGCTCTTTTGGCTGAGCTATTTCGATCCATCGCAGCCCTATATCACTCCATCTCAGCCTGCCCCGGACGGTCGGCGGGCACCTTTGCGTGCTCTGCTCAAGACAATGACAGTTGGGCGAAATATCGAGGCGAGGGACGGACTGTTGGAGGGTTCTCAGGTTGTTTCCTATCGAGCCCGCTCATTGGGGGGTGCGGTTGTTGTAAAACCTCAAAAGGGAAAGGGCTTATTGCTCTGGGCGGCCCTTGACGGAAAGTCTCCCCAACTTTTCGCGACTCAAATTGACGCACGAGGTAATAAAATATCTCAAAAGATGCTCACTCGCCAAAAAGGTGAAATTACAGATGTTGCAGCTGCGCGAGTTGATAACGGCTACATCATCGGGTGGATAGAGAGCAAAGGGGATAGAGCGAAAATATTCACTCAAAAAATCGACTTAAATCTTCGCAAAACTTCCAAACCGCTTGCAATAGGCGAACACCTTGGAGCTCCTTCGGGGCTGCAACTTGCAAGGCAGGGCAAAGATGTCGTGGGGGTTTTTGCCGCCTCCCAGGCGCCGGGCAGCGCTGCTCCCTCGGAGATCTATTCTTTTTCGTTGCACGGGGTGAGCGCCAGAAAAAAAGAGGGTTTGCAAAAAATAACGGCAACTCCATTTCACTCACACTCGCCGCAAATAGCGTCTACAGAAGAGGGCTCCTCCTCATTTGTGTGCTCTTGGATAGAGTCAGGAACAAATTCCCAACAATTGCCACTTCTTAGCGCTGAACATGAGCCCAGCCGTGCGGCACAAGAGCCAAATAGTACCGCACAATTGAACCAGAGCGCCGCGCTACAATTTGCCTCGCTTAGTTCGAGTGGTAAATTGTTAGGTCGCGCTTCAAGTGCACAAATTACCGGAACGGTCGTCGCCTTTTCATTGGACTGTACCAAGGCAAATTGTCGGGCCCTGGCCACTGCCGAAATATCCGGCGAAAGGAACGTGCAAGGGTCAATATGGGCTGCGACTTACCGCAAAGGAGAAGCCATACAATCTCAAAAAATCATGCCTCTTCGAGTGGGAGTGACCACGGGGGTGACTCCCTTGCTCGTGGGCGACGATGCGTTCTTTGTAGATGCAGATGAGGATCGAACCCGATGGCTTTTGCGGCGCGCTACCATTGAATGGTTCAAACCTCGCTGAGAGAGTCACGCGGAGGGCCCACCATAAAAATTAAAGGCGCTTCACCCCTGCAGTGCACCTTTTGACAGGGGGCAACACAGGCGCACTCCCTTAGGGAGAACAGGCGCAATTGGAGAGGCTTGCGCAGACGATGAGAGGAACGCACTCTTGGTTGTCTTGGCAGTCTAGCAATTCGCTGAAGCAACTTGAGCAACGACATGCGCTGCATTCATCCGGGTAGTTCGCTTTGCAGATCCGCTCGACTTCTTCAGGGGGGAAGGGGTTTGAATCAGAGCCACCGCTGCCTGTGCCTCCGGTTTCTAGCGGATCGCCACTGCCTGTGCCGCCCGTTTCCGTGGGGATAAAACCCCCTGTACCGCCCGTTTCCATGGGAATGAAGCCGCCCGAACCACCACTGAATGGTTCATCAACCATGCCGGGGAGGCCGCCAGTGCTTGGAAAGTTTGCACTCGCTCCCGTTCCAGGAAGAGGAGCACCAACCCCTCCGCCTTCTGGGGGCAGACCCTCACAAGAGAGGTTGCACGAAGTTTGCGCTAGCTCAACACAGCGTTCGTCCCAGCCTACTCTGCAGCAAAGAGGATCTAGCCCGCACACACATTCTTCGATTGCCGTCTCTTCGCAGCCGGTGCCACTTCGAGAGTTACAGCATTGGGGGAGCTGCATCCTTGGGGGTTGTGCCATGGAGCCAGGGAGATTGCGCGAGGCGCCTTGGTCCGGCGACTCATTATTCTCGGAGTTTTCCGAGTAGCCGAGTAAGTCGTCGTCGCTGGTGCGAGCTCCACATCCTATTGGAAAACCGGCGGCGACAAGCAATAAAATATGTGAAGGGCGCATCATAATGGCCCATGATAGTTCGATCCTCCTCGCGAGGCCAATCCCCAGGCTATACAGGACACCTGTCCAGGTCTTCAGCTCGGCCTCGCTCTCGGCTAGCACAAACTTCGATGGATCTAATTCACGTAAATGGGCTGGAGTTGCGCTGTATTGTCGGAATCCGATCTTACGAGCGTCGTCGCGAGCAGCCCTTAAAAATTGATATTTCTCTGGGTCTCGATTTATCGACTGCGGGGCGTAGTGGATACATTGGCGATAGCGTCGATTATTCTACTGTAGCAGATCAAATCACAGCTCTTTTACGATTTCGCGAGTACCGATTGCTAGAAGTTGCAGCCGAGGAAGCCGCCGCTTTGCTTTTTGCCGCTCACCCCATGATTCGCCAGGCCACTATTCGCCTTGATAAGCCGGAGGCACTAGCAGGTCGAGCGCGGACGGCTGCGGTGGAGATGAGTCGTAATCGTGGTGCATTTGGTGCCACCGAAGAAGTGATGGATTACGGAGTGAGAACAGAATTGCTCCGCAGCCCCGAGGGAGTGGTGGAGCGAATTGAGATCAAACCGGGGGCGTCCTTAGAGCTGAAGGACGAATTCAATAGGCTAGAATGCATCGTAGGGGGACCAGGACGAGGCAGGCTTGCAACCCTCAGCGCTGGCATGCAATCTATCTACAAGGCAGAAGAGAAGACAATTGAGCTTTGCCGCTGCATTGCCTTACCCAATGACTTGAGCGACGCCTAGAGCGGAGACCGGTTTGCCGGTTGTCGCGACCAGAAGGACATCCAGCGCGCCGATAAGTGGGCAGAAGTGGAACGAGTACCTCGTGCCGGAAAATCGTGCCTGGTTTCACCAGACCCAACTGAAGTGGGGACCTGATGAAACCAGCACTAGCCTCCTCATTTGCCATTGAAACTACTTTTTGTCTCATTGGTACAATACCCGGAACCTTCTGAAGGTGTTTGGTATTAGGTCGCGAAATATTCTATGGGGCTTCTCATTGAGAACTCTATTTCTCAATGAGGGGTGAACGGGCATTTCTGTCCACCAAAAACTCAAGAAGGCGCTTGCCTCCAAAATGATCGGCCACTGCTTTGAGGAGCGCGTAGCCTACAAAAATAGCGTAAAGAGAAAACGAAGTTCCTAAGAATCGCGAGAGATTAGCGTCGGCAAAGGAGGCTTTTACAATACCCCGCAGGCTTTCCGCCTCTTCACGGTGATGCCAAAGCTCCTCAAAGAAAACGACGAGAATAACGACCGAAGAATAGACCGCTGCTTTGTACAAGACGTCTAACCATAAGCTATGGCGCGAGAAGCGGTCGCCTAGACTTGTGTTGTCCAGTAGCACGACCACTTTACCGACCACGAGTGCTCCCAAAAGCGGCTTGGCAATATCAAATACCGAAACACCAAACTCTGCCAAGAAAAGCATTTTTACCACGCCCACAAATAGAAATGTGATGGCGAAGTAGGCGGTGACCAAGGCAACAAGGGTCGCCTCATGTTTTACCTTTGTGACTAAACTCATAAGGGGGGGACAATCGGTGCAGGTTGAAAAAATGAAGAGGAGCGCTCATGAGACGAAGAAATTCGTCAAGTGAGCACCCTAAAAGAGCCTCGCGAGCAGAGCCTTTTAAAGCCCGGCCGCGCGAAAAACAACCATGCGCTCCAGGCTCATATCGTGCATGCTGTAGCCTATGCCCCCGGCGCCTAAACCGGAATTTTGGTGACCCCCAAAGGGCATCCAGTCGACTCGAAACGCCGTATGATCATTCACCATGACGGCCATGCCTTTTAGACGGCGCGAGATGGTGAGTGCAGCCTCATGATTTTGGGTAAAGATAGCCGCCTGAAAGAAGGATGCTGGTCGATTGGCCCGTGCAATGGCTTCATTGATGTCGTCGTAACCGTAGACACAAACCACTGGTCCAAAGATTTCTTCGGTGGAGACCTTGGCGTCATCCGGCGGATCAATCAGCAAAGTGGGGCAGTAGGTTGTCGAACTCAGCTTTTTCCCTCCTAGGACCACCTGCGCACCTTTTTCTTGAGCTTCTTTTACCCAACTGTCGACTCTATCTACCTCGCGGGGGGAAATGAGCGGACCGACTTCTGTGAGAGAGTCTTGAGGGTCACCGACGACTAATTTTTTTGCGCCGAGGACCAATTGCTCGATGAGCTGGGCCTTCAACGAATTGTGCACGTATATTCGTTGTACCGAAACGCAGACCTGTCCTGCATGGTAGAATCCTCCCTTGAGCAGGCGGGGTACTGCGTCCGCTAAACGAGCGCTTTCGTCGACAATCACCGGGGCCATGCCGCCGTGCTCCAGAGCGCAAGTTGCACCGGGAGGTAATTTTGAGCGCAGCATCCACCCCACTTTACCAGAGCCGATGAAACTGAGAAATGCGATATGCTCATGGGAGACTATAGCTGTGGCCGTTTCATTGTCGCAGAGTATAACTCGGCACCATTCCTTGGGTAGCCCGGCTTCTCTCAGAATTTCTACTAAAGAGATGCAAGAGAGAGGTGTTGATGAGGCAGGTTTGACCAGTACAGGGGCGCCCACTGCAATAGCTGGTATTACTTGATGAATTATCAAGTTGAAGGGATGATTGAAAGCACTGATTGCAATCACCGGACCCCGTGGTTCGCGATAAGTTACAGCAAAGCGGTCTGTTGAAGCATCAGAGAGCCCCATCGGAATTTCCCGTCCGCCCTCAGTTCTCATGACCGCAATGGCGGTCTCTATACCCTCTACAGCTCGCGCTATTTCGACCTGAGAATCTGCAAAAGGTTTCCCGCCTTCTTTGGCCGCCTGAAGCGCCAATTCATCTGCCCGCTCTTCGATGAGTTGTGCTGCTTTTCTCAGTATTTTTAGGCGCGTGGTCTTTTTTAGCCAACTATTTCTGTCTTCGTAAAGAGCGTGCGCCTCTTGCAAATAGCGAAAGCACGTCGCTCTGTCGTCTCTTTTGAGCGTGGCTAAAACTTTTTGATCGTAGGCACTAAGAACTTTGAGATCACTCATTGTTGTTTTCTTTCATCAAAGGGCTGCGGTTTCGTAGCTCGTGAATGAGGACCTTTTCATTTTCTGAGTAGTCGACGGGCACGACAATTAGGTGCACGCCCCCCTCAGCTAGGCATCTTTTCAGGGTGGGCGTCAGCTCCCCGCAAGCGCCTATTCGTACGCCTTTCGCGCCGTAACTCTCCGCGTAGGCCACAAAATCAGGGTTGCCAAAATCGAGCCCCCAATTTTTGAAGCCCATGTCCGTCTGTTTCCATTTGATCATTCCGTAGGCATTGTCGACCAGAACAATTTGGACCAAGTCGAGCCCGAGGCGCACCGCAGTTTCTAGCTCTTGAGAGTTCATCATAAACCCACCATCTCCAGAAAGAGCGACCACCTGGCGCTCGGGATGCACGAGTTTGGCCCCAATTGCGACAGGCAGCCCGGCGCCCATAGTGGCGAGAGCATTGTCGAGAAGAACTGTGTTGGGGGCGTGAGCACGATAGTTTCTAGCAAACCAAATTTTGTAGACGCCGTTGTCGAGAGAGATGATGGCATCATCCGCCAACGCTGCCCGCACATCGTGTACTAGGCGCTGTGGGACTAACGGAAAACGAGTGTCTTCTGCGTTTTTCTCCAAGTGGCAATCAATCTCCTTTTTTAGATCGTGAAAAAGAGAAAAATTCCATTGCGGGGAGTGAGCGCAAAGAGCCCCTAGAGAATACAAGTTGGCCGTCATACAACCAATCACCTCATGGTGTGGAAAATAGACATCGTCCATCTCTGCCTGGTAAAAACCCATGTGAATCACTTGGCGACTCTCGTTTTCTTTCATGAAAAATGGAGGCTTCTCGCTTAAATCGTGCCCAACATTGATGATTAAGTCGGCCTGCTCAAGGGCTGTGTGCAAATAGTCCCCAGCCGAGAGAGCTGTGGTTCCCAAACAGTGAGGGTGTCGCTCGTCAATCACGCCTTTGCCCATTTGTGTTGTACAAAAGAAGATACCCGTCTTTTCTACAAATGCTTTTGCCGCACTAGCTGTGCTATTTCTATTTGCCCCAGCTGCTAAGAGAAGAATCGGTCTTTTTGCCGCACGAATCATTTTCAAAGCGCGCTCAAGAGAGGTTTGGCTTGCGCCTGGCGGGGACACCTCTGTGATAGAAAAAGGAGTTCTGTCCACTTCTTCGTGGGCGATGTCCTCGGGAAGTTCCAGGTGCACCGGGCCTGGCTTTTCATTTTGAGCGATGCGAAAACTCTCTCTAATTAGATAAGGAATATTGTTGCCGTCGACAATTTGCACGGCAAACTTAGTCAGTGGTTTCATCATGGCCACGACATTGATGATTTGAAACCTGCCCTGTTTGCTTTTGCGAATGGGCTTTTGACCTGTAAGAAACACACAGGGCATTCCTCCTAAAAGAGCGTAGGCCACAGCGGTGGTGAAATTGGTAGCGCCGGGGCCTAGAGTCGAAAGGCACACACCAGGTTTTCCTGTAAGTCTTCCTAGGGTAGCCGCCATGAAACCGGCGGCCTGTTCGTGGCGAGTGAGAATTAAGCGAATGGAGGAGTTTCGCAAAGAGTCCAGAAAATCGAGGTTTTCTTCACCGGGAATACCAAATATATATTCTACGCCCTCGGCCTCTAGGGCACGTACCATTAAATCACTAGCTCGCATGCTTTCACCCCCTCAATTATTGTGAATTGCAAGTGAGCGTATCATCTAATTTTTGAGGCGTGGTCATTTGAATCCACTTTTAGAGAAACAATAAAAAGCATGGTAATTTACACCTTTTCGGAGAATTAATTCAAATTAAGTGCAGTTTGCCATGCTTTTGGCCCTCCGCCTGAAAACACTGTCTCGCTGAAGTGCTCGTGGCAAGTCAATTTTCTGTGCCGTTTTGTTGCTTTCTACAGCAATTAAAAGAAGAGCTACGCCCGTGAGTGAGTTCTTATCCACCCCGCAGTACCTCGTGCCGGAAATTCGCGGCCGGGTTTTACCAGACTCAACTGAAGTGGGGGCCTGATGAAACCAGCAATCACCTCCTTATTCGCCCTCGAAACTACTTTTTGTCTCATTGGTACCAAAAACTGGCACGAAGTTCCGGTCCTGGGCACTAGTACCTCGTGCCGGAAGTCCGTGCCGGGTTTCACCAGACCCAACTGAAGTGGGGGCCTGATGAAACCCGCAATAGCCTCCCTATTTGCCCTCGAAACTACTTTTTGTCTCATTGGTACCAAAAACTGGCACGAAGTTCCGGTCCTGGGCACTAGGTAGGGGTTGAGGCGACAGTGCTCTATTTTCTCAAATCCTCCCACGAGATGCCGTTCACAAATTGTGCGCCGCCAAACTATTTTGGTCGAGGCGCAACGGATAATTGTAGCGAGATAAAACTTTCAGACAAAAGCTGAAGAATAGTGCATTCTACTGACTTCCCTATGGTCTGGTACGGTGTTCGTACCTCGAAATTTTAAGGAGAACTCGAATGGGCAGAAGTGTTGGGCAAATGGTAGATCAGCAGGTGATGCGTTGGTTGCAAGAGCGCCGCGCCCAAGCTGCGCTGAGTGCTCCTGATTCGAGCGCACCACCTCATTCGAGCGTGCGCATGGCTCAGCGTCCCATGGTCACCATTTCTCGCCAATATGGTGCCTATGGTGGAGCAATGGGGCGAATTGTCGCCCGCGAATTGTCGATTGACTATCATGCTCAAGAGCTTGTGCAGCGGGTCGCCGAGCGCGCTGACGTGCGCGACCAAGTGGTGCAATCATTGGACGAGAGAAGCCAAAGTAGCCTACGGCTTTGGGTGGACGAGATGTTCACAGTACGCCGATTTGAAGCGAGCGACTATCTCAATGCATTGTCTGAGACAATCTCGGCTCTGGCTCGTCACAACTCGGGGGTGATTGTGGGCCGAGGAGGACACTTGATCTTAGATCCAGCCCGCACTTTACGTGTACGGGCCTTTGCCCCTCTCGAAGAGCGCATTCAGTATGTGTCCGAACGAGAGGGTATGTCTCCAGCCGAGGCGCGCATCAAGGTGAACCGAGTGGACCAAGAGCGCTCCGAGTTTTTTCAAAAGCACTTTTCTACAAATATTGCAGACCCGTTGGGATTTGATCTCTTGATCAATACTTCAAGTCTTTCACTAGAATGTGGTGCGCAAGTTGTGGCCGAAAACTTTCGTCAGAGATTTGGGTGAGTGTTTTAGCTCGACTCAAAATGGGCGAGTATTTCAGAAAGCGTTTTCCTAAATACGTGCATTTTTCTTCTACCAAGAGCCTGTTCTAGCTCTTTCTCTATTTGATTGAGAAGCGTTAGTCCCTCGAGAATTTCTAGGCGACCCCTCTTTGAGTAGGTTACCAATTTGGCGCGTCCGTCCAGTGGGTCGGGAGTTCTTTCAAGGGTACCGCGTTGCTCTAAGTCGTCGACCAACTGGCTTACAGCTTGCTTGCTAATGCCCAGGCGACTCGCGATGTCGGTGATACGTGTTCCGAGAAAGTCGATATGGGGAAAAAGCGAGGTATGGGAGGGCCTTAGAGGAGGCGTGTCTTTTTTCTGGAAATTGACGCGCTCAAGAGCCAGGTCGTTGCCAAGACGTGCCGTCTTAAAGAGTAGTTGAAGTACGCTAGCGGCTTTTCTCTTTGACAATTTCTCTTCAATGGGCTGCGAACTCATGGGTAAATGAAAGCATGTTGAGGTATTTAGTCAAGATTGGTTGACTAAATACCTCTCTGGAGCTTCACTTGTGCTCATGGTTGAAGAGAAACAGTTGGAGGTAATCGCTCACAATATTTGGGGGGTGGGGGGTAGCGTCGGCCTTTTTCCTGGGGCGAAGTTGCCTCTACGATCTACGATCGTGCGTTTGAGCGATGGACGGCTTTTGATTCACAGTCCTGTTGCATTCAGTGCAGACGTTGTGGCGGCTATCCACAAGTTGGGCGAAGTCGCCTATTTGGTCGCTCCTAACCTATTTCACCATCTCTTCTTGGAAGCCGCGCAAAAACATTTTCCGAATGCAAACACCCTTGGTCCTGCCTTTTTGACTAAAAAGGTCAAATCGCTTCATGTTGATTTTACGGTAACAACAAGCTTGCCCACGGACCTTGCTTTCGACTTTGAACACGTACAAATACGGGGCGCGCCAGCTTTTAGTGAGTTCGTTTTATTGCACCGCCCAAGCAAGAGCTTATTAGTGGGAGACTACTTTTTTAACATCCGTTCATGTCAGGGGGTACTGACTCCAATCGTGCTTCGCTTGACTGGAACATGGCAAAAGGTCAGCCAAAGCAAGCTGTGGCGACTGATGAGTCGCGACCGCGAGGAGATGAAGGCGAGCGCCCAAGAAGTTCTCTCTCTGGACTACCAGCGAGTGATTGTCTGTCACGGAGATGTCGTCGAGCAGGGAAGAGACTTCACGAGGCATGCCCTTGGATGGTTGTTGGACGCCTGAGTCCTTGGCGCGTGTCTACAACCCATTTGGTCGCGCCCGTGCATCCTATGTTGCCCCGCGAAATTGCTGGTCTCGCCTTGGCGCAAAGCATGGTCTCCAAGGAATCAAACGACTGACAGCTTGGAGAAGTCGCATCTCTATTGCTCATTCTTGGCTAGGGTGAGCCGGTCCCAGGAGGATATAGCTAGGGCAATCGCATGAAAACCTGATCAATATCGATCACTTAGAGAAGTTGCTTGCGGGTGGGATCAAGCTCTGATCTTTTGAGGCGGTGCCAAGTAGAACACCAAAAGCGGAAAAAAGCATGGGAC
>Ga0256845_1000515_pt1 | contig 36185 bp, 37 predicted proteins | sample RiftiametaG_FD_189101 | JGI IMG/M metagenome (GOLD analysis project Ga0256845, IMG submission 189101) | Tube worm associated microbial communities from hydrothermal vent at the East Pacific Rise, Pacific Ocean - Riftia | ecosystem: Host-associated > Annelida > Integument > Unclassified ...
AGAAAAGAGAAGGGGTTTTCAATGTTGACGAGATCTAAGTCTCTATGTATAAAATAACCTTAATCCTCTCTTTTGTGCTTTCTAATTAATTACTTAAATTTACAGAATGTAAACTTAAGATGTATAACAAATCATAGCCACCTATCGGCAGGCTACTGCTCTTATACTAAACGTTAGCAAACATAACATGAAGACATGATTACTAATATTACTGCTTATTTCACATATCAATGGATTTTGTCAAAATAAAGATGTAAAACCAAGCGATATTTACCTAGATATAAGCATTCCGCTAAAATCAGGATTAGCTTCTGCTGATTTCAAACATTACAGAGTTAAAAACTCTAATTCTATAATAGTCTTACTCTTCTGTTCTGTCCTTATTAATAATAACATAAAGTTAATGCATTTTAAATCAAACAAATAACCTTAGAACAAACTTAGGAATTCTATATTTAATATGGAGTTCAGCAGTTTAATTGAAAATTAAGTGTTTCATAGAAAACCCGTCAAAGTTTAAAATTGGTGTTTAAAACACCAATAATTTAAAACAAAATATTAACTTTAGGCTATGTGCATTATCGAAAGTTTCGTTACTTTTAATCATTACTAACCATAGTCAAATCGTTATATGCGGTTAAAAAAATTAAATTTAAACTAATGAAATACATAATACAAAAAGGAGAGTTAAAAAGATCAAAGTGGCTGTTTATCGGTATAGGAATTTTTCTAATTTCTATGTCTAGTTACGAGCTCTATAACTTTCTACAGATTAATGAATTTGTATATGAATACCCCGGAGATTGGGATAAAGTTTTATTAATTCCTGTTGGTATATTCTTACTTATTCGATCAAGAAAGTTTGTGGTCAGGTCCAGAGATTTATTTGTTAAGGTTTCAGATGATCACTTAGAATATAGGGTAAAAAAGTTGGATTCAGTTCAAAAAATTACTTTATCAAATATTGAAAAAATTCAAAAAAAAGATGGTGAAATTATTCTTACGACCAAAGGCTTAACTAAACTGACCATTGCTGACTTTAACAAAGCTAGAATAAAGGATAATAAACGAGAACTCATTACAAAAGCTTTAATCCAATTAAATAAGAACAAATAGATACAATAACTTTTATTAAAATAATCAACACATAGCATTGGGAATACTTGAAAAATATATTGATAAAACCGAACACAATAATGATTATCACAAGAATAGAGTCAATATATTAAACACTACGGAGAAAGCTAATTTAGAAAAATTAATTTTGATGCTTGAAAGTGCAGGGGCAAAAGAGTCTTTTAGTTGGGCTTTTAGTTAAATAACAGAGAATATACCACAATTTGGACGATTCCTTTTCCTAAAAGAAGTTTTTACTATAATTGATGATGTAGAGGGGTAATATCGGACTTGCTGGTGATGTAGACGAGAGTTATAATGATGATATTCTTGAAGAATTCTCAAAACTAAAAAAAATAATTGGTGAAGATAAGTTTATAGCATTTTTAAAGTCTTATACAAAAGGAGTTCTGTGGGAAGTTCTAATGCTAATTGACAAAGGAAATCATAGTATTACTGGAGAACCTAGTTGGGGTTTAAAAGAATTAAATGAGAACAATAAAACTGAAAGATTTATAAGTGAGCTTCACGAGAATTTTATTGAATTTGAAGAAGAAATAAAAAGCATATAACACTGTATATAGCAAATAGGACACTCTGCAATTTACGAAAATTCAGAACTATTTACCAACCCATCAAATCGTTGATTTGGCATTTAAAATGAATAAATTAAAAACAAAACACAACGTTTTGGCTCGGAGCAAACCCGAAAGTTTATCGCTTTCTGTTGTCCTACTTACTTATACTAAACGTTGTAAATAATTGCAATTAGACTTTATTTATCAAATAATTAACTAAAACAAAAACTATCCTTTTATGACATTAACTGAATACATTAAAGATAACTATGATAAAAAGTTTAAAGAAACACATTTTCCATTTGAGGTAACACAAAAGACAGTTAAAAAAGGTACTATTATTCTTCCGTACTCCAAGATTTCCGATAAACTGTATTTTCTCAATCAAGGAATTGTAGAAGTAACAGTTTCTTTTAATGGAATAGAAAAAACAATGCTATTTAGTTTATCGAATGCTTTTTTTGGATCTTACGAATCGACCTTAACCAATAAGATGTCTTCAATTCAATGCTATGCTATAACAGATTGTATTTATGAAGAGTTTAGCTTTGATAATTATCAAAAAGCATGTCAAACCTCTCTATTAATAAATAAAATTGGAAGAGTTGAATTAGAAAAAAATTTTTTAAGAACAAACCAGCGAGAAAAAGACTTTCTTACAAAAACAACAGAGGAAATGTATTTAGATTTAATTAAAAAAAACCCAAAAATACTTCAAAATATTCCTCTGAATAAAATTGCAAACTATTTTGGAATTCTTCCTGAAACTTTAAGTAGAATACGAAAACGTATCATTACTTGACTTGAAGTCAAGTACTTTTAAGTAGGTTATCTTTAAATTTGCAAATAAATATTTTACCTATTAAAATCAATAAAAGGTATATTAAAATAAAAAATTATGAATTTAAAACACAAATCTAAATTACTACTTGTAGTTACATTATTATTGTTATCCATATCATCTTGTAAGAAAGAGAATAATATGAATGGAGCTGATGGCAAAGATGGTAATTGTACTCAAGGAGAAGGAAGTATAATAATGGGAGAAGGAGCTATTTCAACTCAGGTTTTGTCACTTTCTGATTTTAACGAAATTAACCTATCTATTTCTTCTAATGTCACCGTTACTCAAGGAACTACTCAAGAAGTTAAGGCGATAGGACATCCAAATATTATAGAAAAATTAAAAACAGCCGTATCTAATAACCTCTGGAACATTGAATTAGAAGGTGGTTGTTATGGAGATTACCAATTATTTATTGAAATTACAGTCCCTAATATCAGTCTCTTAAAAATAAGTGGTTCGGGAAATATAACAGTAAATGATTTTTCCAATCAAAGCGCTCTTAAGTCAGTTATTAATGGAAGTGGTGATATGATTTTGAACAAATTTGAAGGCATAACAATTTTTGATGCTACTTTGAGTGGTTCAGGTTCTTTTACTGCGAACAATGATATAACTACTTTAGGAACATCAAACATAACTTCATCAGGTAGTGGTAATTATTTGGGTTTTGAAATCAGTAGTAATAATAGTACTGTTAACTCTTCAGGCTCTGGAAGTAGTGAATTCACCACAGTTAGCTTACTAAATGTTACACTAAGCGGGAGTGGAAATGTTTCTTATAAAGGAACACCTACTATAACACAAGATATTACAGGCTCAGGTAGTTTAATTAATGCGAATTAATAAATTTGGTTTTAGTAGAAGAGTTATCGGAAGCTACACACAAATATTAACGTAACTATGGAGAACTTATCAAACTCGTTAAAACAAGAGCCGTAATATATAATTTATGAAACATATTTTTATATTGATAACCATCAATCTTTTTATGCTAGGAATTTTTGCCCAAGAAAGTCAAAATCCAGTCACTTCAAATAGGTTATATCTTGCATATGGTCAGGCATATAATTTAAAATTAGATAGAACATATTCTCGATTAGCCAAAAATGGATTTAATCATCTTCTTAATTTAGGATATGAGAATGTAACCAATAACAGAATTGTAAACGTTGAAGGTGTTTTTATGATTGGAACATTAAAAACAAAAGGAAATAGTACTAATGTTATTGATGACTATGCAGGAAACCTAAAATTAAAATATTTACAAAAAATAAACAAAAAAAAAGTTTCGAATTTATCGATATATGTTGGAGGTAATATAGATTTTAGAGGAGATGTTTGGTTTCCCCAAAACTCTGAACTTAGATATGCGTGGGATGTTAATTTAGGAACAGGTTTTTCTACATCTCTATATTATAAAATAAATACAAAACTGAGATTTAGATATGAATTAGATATTCCTTTAATTGGTATTTTGTGGCGTTCACATAATAACGGACAGCAATTAGTCACAGAAGAAATACAATTAGAAAATGGAATTATAGCATCTGTTTTTGAAACCCCAAGGTTTTCTCATGTGTTTAATACTTTATATATCGATAACTCTTTTAAAATGGTTTATACTGTTTCAAACAAAGTGAATATATACTACAATCTTTCGGTATCATACAGACGCATTAAAGAACCGTTAGTAAAAAAAGGATATGAGTTTAACAATGCTATTGGAGTAGTCTATAAATTTTAAGAAGATGAAGCGTGTAAAATACAACATTATATTACTGTTATCAATAATCTCATTTTCTTGTGATAAAGATTTAATGGTAGACACTTCTGCAAAAGCAGATTTTGACTTGTTTTTTGAGTATCTAGAAAATGATTATGCATATCGAGATTATCATTCATTTACAATGGCAGAACTTAAGCAAATGTATGTGTCCCAAATTGAAAATTCCAACGACCAAGTAACTTTAGCTACAATACTTCTTAACATTCAAAGAAATGAATTGAATGACCCTCATGTCTACCTAAATAGTTCTGAGCCCTATAATCTGGTATCAGTACCAACAGTAAACCCTCTAGATTTAGATATGATGAATCCATTGTTTCATGAAATTACCGTTAAAAAAAGTTCAAATTTTTATCTATCAGGAACAATAACTTCAACCCCAACCATTGGATACCTATATATCCGAGCTTTTAATTCTGATTTTGGTGGAACTAGCTCATTAGGTGTTCAAAACGGTATAAAAGAAATAGATAATATCCTTCAAGATTTACTAGACAATGATATTACATCTATGATTGTAGATATGCGTTCATTTGCCGGCGGTACAAGTTATATTCCAAGATATATTGCACAACGATTTATAGATAAAACTACACCGTATATGATAGAACATTATCCAGAAGGAAGTGCTTTTATAGAAAAAGAATGGATAATTGAACCTGCAGGAACAGGATTTAGAACTGGTAAAATTGCTTTATTATCAAATGGTTCTACTGCAAGTGGTGGAGAAATGTTTGTATTAGCAATGCTCAAACGAGATAATGTTATACATATTGGTTCTAATTCAGCAGGTGCATCAGGTAATATTGTTGCAAAAGATTTATCTAATGGGTGGAATTTTATTTTAACCAACTCAAGAACTGAATTTCCTGATGGAACTCAATATTTTAAAGTTGGAATAACACCCTCAATTATTATAAAAAATGATAGTGATTACGGGCAGACATACTTTAATGATAAGGTAATGGAAAAGGCTATACAAGAACTACAATAAAAGGCTACTTACAACAATAACGATAAACAATATGTAGGCTTTTGGGTAGTTGAGAATTCAGCTTTTCATAGTAAGCCCGTCAAATTCAAAAATTCGCGTTTTTATTCTGGATAAATAAATTAAATTCTTAAATTTGACTAAGCAATAACCGAGAGCTTTGTTTTTCATAAACTACATACTGTTCATAGTTGAAGCGTTTGGCAATATAAACTATGAAGTATATAATATACCTTTTAATAATTTTAAACTTTATTGGTTGTAGCCAAGAATCAAATAATGATAAAACCATTTATGGACTTAAAGAAACTGCTAAAAACTTATACAATAAAGGAAACTATAAAGGAACGATAAATATCTTACAAGAAGTGTTAGCGATTGACTCTAAAGATTCAATTGCTTATTATTACATAGGGCAATGTTATTTAAAACAACAAAGATTTCGAAAATCAATTGATTCTTATAATAGTGCTATCAGCATAGGAAATAGTTATCAATATGCATATATAAGTAGAGGATTGGCTAAATATAAAATAGGAGAACTAGAAGAAGCAGAAATTGATTATTTAAAAGCTTTAGAACTAAAACCTAATGATCACAGAGTAATGAACAATTTAGGTAATCTTTATTCCCTTAAAAAAGATTATTCCAATGCGATTTCAAATTATGAAAAAGCACATAATTTAAGAGAGAACAATCATCATTATATATATAATCTAGCAAATACTTATTATAAGAATAAAAGATATATTGATGCTAAATCAATGTTAAAATTGAATTTAACTGATAGTTCAAAAGATGTTCGTTCTTCACTATTAATGAGTAAAACTTTATTACAGCTTGATAATTCTAATAAAGCTTGTGAATATCTATCGGACATAATAGAAATAGGAAACTCACAAGGTATTGATTATTATAAAGTTGAAAACATTGAAATAGAAATTGATTTGAATAACCTATCAAGCTTCCAAGAGGTAATTGATGTATTAAATATTGGAGTTCGTTCAAATGAAATTATTTACTTTGAAGCTACCAATTTACAGAAACAATATTGCTTAAATTGAAATATAGAATAGAAAGAAAAACATTGCCTAACACTAATTATAGTTAATCCGGAGTTCTGTAGCTTAATTGAAAGTACAATATTTCATAGTAAGCCCGTCAAATTCAAAAATTCGCGTTTTCATTCTGGATAAATAAATTAAATTCTTAAATTTGACTAAGCGATAACCTATGAGCCTTGTTTTTCAAAATCTACACACAGTTGATAGTTGAGTCGTTAGCACCAATAAACATATGCAAAAAACAATTAACTTTTTTTTATTTTTAGTCGTAACAAATTTCAGTTTTAGTCAAAATATTGAACCACTTGAACTAGCAAAAAAACTATTAAGTAAAGTGATTTTTGAAGATATCGAAAAATATTCTAAAGGAGAATTTAAAGGTCATCCAAATGGAGAAGACCTAGGAGAAGGTGTTAAACTAAATTTCAGACTGTTAAATCAAACTAAAAATATAGCATTAGTAAATGTTACAATTATGGACAGCCTTGGAAAAGGCTTAGATACCTATTTACATTTTGAAAAAGATTCTATTTGGAAAATAAATGCATTTAGAGCTTTAGCAATGACAGGAATGCTTGAAATGATTAAAAGTGAATTTGAAAAATTTTCAGAATCAGAAATTGACAGTCTGATAATATCTGAAAAAGATAATGACCATAAAATGTTTGAATCAAAAGAAGATTTCAAATATCAACTTGACAATATAAAATTAACACTTGAAATTGACGACAATATAATAAAACATTTCAATCAAAACAAAAAAGAATTTTTGCAATTAAAAAAGAAAGTTTCAAAAATAAAGTTTAACAAAAAAGAAGCTTCATATAGACAAATAAATTTGAAAGAGAAGTTAGAATCAAACTATGAAAACTTATTATTAAATTCAATAACGACTAGTTTTTATTGTGACGAATGTTTTGAATTTATTATTGGAGGAATGGTTGATAATACAGTAGGATACCTATATGTTAAAGACATCAAAAATTTACCTAAAATCAATCCAAGTAGGATAATAATGATTAGAGAAATTGGAAATGGATGGTATCTATTTAAAACTACATAGAAAACACTGGTATAACACTAATGATAGTTAATACGGTTTTGACAATAAATTGAAAGTACAGAACATTTAAGCAAGTCCACCAAAGCTTTTTAGATTACTCGTTAGAGAAATATGAACAAATTTGGTTATTAAGAAGAAAAAGATAATAACAAAATAAAAAGTTTCAGCTATGTGCGTTATCGAAAGTTTCGTTACTTTTAATCCGCACTAACCATATGTAAAGGTTATAAATAATAAGATGATAAACAAGACAGGAAACATATTACTACTTTTGGGATTACTTAGTCTTTTGTTATTTGGGAACTTAACGTACAGCAGAACATACCAATCAGCGGATCGTAAACCTCATAAAGAAATCATGAATATACAAAATGAACTTTATAGTCTCGACTTGACTGGTAAAGATTTTTTGATCGGAAATAGATCAAAAGAATTTGAAATAATAACAGATTCTGATTATACCTACTCAGGTTTTAGAAGTATGATTTTGATTCTTAGTGGTTTAATTTTATTAATGATTTTGATTCAATTATCTAACCGATCCATTTTATGGAATTCAGTATTATATACAATGCTGTTAATTCCTGCTTTTTTTATTGGTGTTTATATTGCCCAGTACCCTAATTTCTTTTATGAACTAAGTTTAGCCAAATTTCCAGGAATAGGTAAAATTATTGATAGCAAGACTCCAGCATTAAGTACAATACAATCGTTAGCCTTTATTGGCCTAATTTTTAATTGGGGAGGGTATTTGATAAATAAAAAGTCTATAACAATGGCTAAAAAATCATAACTTCTCTATGGAATGATAGCGCTTTTTAGGCTGAATGTTATAAACAAGGAGTTCAAAATATTTACATCTTAAAACCGAATAATAAAACAACCATGAATTTAGAAGATATATTCAATCGCTTTTTCAGATTAATTGAACAACCTAGTCAAAAGGCTAATACGCCACAAACTTCAAATAAACCTATTGATAAATATCAAAACATCACTTCCAAATTTCATGGTGCTACTATTAAAACTAATTTTTCGCATCTTAAAGAAGAGGAAGCCTTACCTTTGTTAGAGTTATTATATCAACTCAATGCGAAAGAGTTAGAAATACTAAAGCAAAAAATAGTGAAATGGGAAGTCTCTGAAAGGCAAACATTTTTGAACGTTATCGGCTTTGAAAAGTCTACCCCGGAAGAGAAATTTAAATATTTTGAAAAAGAAATGTTTCCTGGGTATTGGTATTCAAAAACAAATAATACATCCATAACAGAGCTGTATCAATATATTTTTAGGTATTCTTTATTGGTTTTTAGTCCTACTCCCATTCAACAATCTGACTTGGTTAATCAATTCCTTAATAATCTTTCAGGTAAAGACTGGCAAGCCCTAAAAGTTGACCTCCCTAATTGGTCATCTTACCAAATAACCTTTTTCACGAGATTATTAAATAATCATCCTAATTCTTATAAATATCCGGTTCCAGAGTATTTTAAAACAATGTTTCCTGATAATTGGCAGTCCTTGAGTACCAACTATGCTGTTGCTAGTGCTTATCGTGTTATTGTAGAACACCAAGAGTATGATACTGATTATTGGTGGGAAGGTCATGGAACGTCTGATTTTTTAAGAGTAGTAGCTCATGAATTTCAAAAAAATGACTGGCAAGAACTTGAAGAAGATTTCAAATATTGGAGTTCTTTTCAGTTAGAATGTCTGATGGAAGCTATTGTTGCTGAAATCTATATTAATACTGAAACACAGAAATTCTCTTACCCTGAAAGTTATATTTTTCCAATTATTAAACTTTATCACATCATCCTTCCGATTTTAAAAGCTAGTATAGAACGGCAAAAGCCTTACAACGATATTTCTTTAGTTATCATAAACAACCTGGAATTTATTGATATTCATTTTAACACTTTTACAAAAAAAGATTCTTCCATTGCTAAAACAACTGTTGAAATATTGAAACTGCTAGGTTATGAAAATGATAAAAGTGATATAACGGCAAGTATTTGGGAGAAGATTGATACTTTTAAAGAATAATACAATAGTTCATATTATAAGTCGTAATAGTTAAAGCTGATGACTTCTAGTTATCTGAAATGACGAATGAACCATATTTTCATAGTATTCATTAAAATACTGATGAATTTCAATAAACAATAAAATAAGAATTTATAATACTAATTATAGTTAATACGGTTATAGCTATAAATTGAACCTATAGAACTTTTAATAGAGTCCGCCAAAGCTTTTTAGATTACCGTTAGGGAAATATGAAATAAAGTTGGCTATTAAGAAGAAAACAATAACTTTAGACTATGTGCTTAATTGAGAGCTTTTCTCTTTGTAAATTCGTACTAAACTTAGTTAATCGTTAGCAAACATTTGAAAACAACTAAATGAACAAAATTTTAATTATATTCTTATTTCTGAGTTTAACCTCTTGTAAAGCTCAAACAGATTTAAATTCAACTATTGAATTTACGTCAGATTTGGAAAAATTTGAAAATCTATCTGAGTTAAAGGAAGCATTAAAGGATGTAGAAATTATTGCTCTTGGAGAAAACACACATGGACTAGGAGAAGTTTTTAAAATTAAAACAGAGTTAGTGAAATTTCTCTATCAAGAATTGGGATTTAATTTAGTATTGTTTGAGTCAGGTTTTGGAGATGGCACTTTAGCTTGGGAACAATTGAATTCATTATCCACAGAAGAATTTACGAATTCCTTTAGCTCAAATTACTACTACAATTCTGAAGAAATAAAAGAACTTGTAGAGTTTGTTAAATCTCAAAAAAAGAATATAACGATAAAAGGATTTGATTGTCAACCACAACAAAACTATTTAATAAAGCGAATGACTGAAATTGTGAAACCATTAGATTCAGTGTTAGCTAAATCAGTTCAGTTGGAGATGAGAAGTTTTAACAACCTATATCAATTTGAGAATGACAAAGACACTTTAGCTTTCAATAAACAAAGAGAAAGGTTTAAGAAGTTCTTAACTGCTTATGATACTTTTTTAGTTCAAAATGAACAAGAATTATTTAAATTAGGAACGACAAAGAATGAAATTGATGCTATCCTAAAATCAAACGAAATATTTAAAAATACATATTCAACCATTGAAATTGGAAGTATGATGGGTTGGCCAGTTTCCGCCAACATAAGAGATAAGTCTTTGTTTGAAACTATAAGTTGGTTTAAAGAAACCAATCCTAAATCTAAAATCATTATTTGGGCACAAAATAGTCATATCGAAAATAAGGCAAAACCAAACTACAACGTGAATTGGATGGGACATTATCTTAAAAACATTTTTGGTAACAAATACTATTCAATTGGAGCTGTTGTTTACAGTGGAGAAAGCCTGAATTACAATGGAACTATTGATTTTGAACATAACGACAAAAATTACTTAGCTTATCACTTAAATCAATTTCAAAAAGACAGATTTATTTTGAATTTAAGAGAATATAATAAAAACGATTTTATTAGTGAGTTACTTTTAGGGATGGAAAGTAATGGGAATACAGCCGAATTTATTGCAAAGGATAGATTTGATGGATTACTTTTTATAAAACATAGTGGTATCCCAAAACTGATTAAAAAAGAATAATACTAACTTTAGGGCGTGTACGTAATTGAGGCCTTACCTTTTTGCAAACCAATCTATAAGTCAAAATATAAACTCTTGACTACGTGCAAATTTGAAAACTACACTTTTCAACCCCTGTACTAACCATTGTCAAGCCGTTATATACCAATAAACCAAAATGAGAACAAATTTAATATATAGAAAAGCAAATTCATCTGATTTTGATAAACTTAAATCCTTAGGAAAAGAATCATATTCGGAATTTTCAGAGGTACTAAGTAGTAAGAATTGGATTAAAATGAATTCTTTTCTTGAAAATGATGATAACTTAAACAAGTTGATTAATCAAAGTACTGTTTATGTTTGCGAAAAGGAATCGGAGATCATTGGAATGATTTATTTGGTCCCGAGTGGAAACCCTACTGAATTATTCCAAGAAAATTGGAGTTACATTCGATTTTTAGGTGTAAACACAAAGTATAGAGGGAATGGAATTGGTAAAAAACTGACTGACTTATGCTTGGAATATGCCAAAGGGACTAATGAAAAAATCATTGCACTTCATACATCTGAATTTATGGATTCAGCAAGAGCCATTTATGAAAAAAAAGGTTTTAAAAAAACTGAAGAAATTGAATTCCTAGGGAAAAGATATTGGATTTACCTATTTGAATTGAACTAAAAACGGTGTATAACGGGCTATAAAAATAATAAGGATTCAATGCTAAGAAATCGTCTACCACTCACATCAAGAATTGAAAATTAAATAGTAGACTTTATGCTTTTGTACTAACACATAACAGTAATTTAAACTTTTAATTTTTGGGTATTCGGGCAACAAACAAAATCATTTTAACAAAAAACGGAATGACCACACATTTAAATGATTGCAAAGCGTTAACCGTGAACTAATTATAACGGTAATATTGATATTGAACACCAATTTTCTGAAAAATTAATCCTATATTTGAGAATACTCAATGAACTAAACTATCTATTTTAAATACTTATAAACGTTTACAAATGGAAAGGTAGCTGATTTTGTTAAGTTTACTAAAAATAAGTGAAATATACTGAACTGTTCTGTATCATTGAAACAAAAAACGAAATAAATCAATAAAGACAAATAATTATGGGAAACGTAAAAATGAAAATACCAAAATGGTTTTGGCCGGTAGCTATTTTTTTTCTTCTATGGAACATTATGGGAATCCTTTCTTTTTTTGCACATACTTTTATATCAGAAGAAGCTTTGGCAGTATTACCTGAAAAAGAAAGAGAACTTTATGGTGACTATCCTATTTGGACAACTATTGTTTTTGCCATAGCAGTATTTTTTGGTTTTTTTGGTTCCTTAGGATTAATATTAAAAAAGAAATGGTCTAAACTCGCTTTCATCATTTCATTTTGTGCCATAGTTCCTCAAATGATTCATAATCTGTTTTTCACAAAATCTATGGATGTCTATGGACCTGGACAAGCAGCTACAATGCCTGTAATGGTTTTTGTTTTTGGTTTATTATTAATATGGTTTTCAAATTATTCAATCAAAAAAAACTGGTTAAAATAGCGATACACAACACTGTATATCGTAAATAGGGCGTGGGTGGTTTACGTAATTCAGTGCTATAGATAAACGCCACCAAATCGTTACTGTCAAAAATGCAATCAAAATTTATAATAGTGAAAGATTACACTTATCTTTAGGTTTTAAAACTCCTAATTCGGTGTATAAATTTAGTGAAAATTAATAATTTAACCTGTAGCCGTATTTTAGGACTAGACATTTGAGGAAAAACAATACACAATATGGAAAAAGTCATAATTTCAGGTAGTTCGAGAAATGATGGAGATACAAAGGCTCTAACTACTGAACTGATAAAAAAATCAAATTGGGATTTGATCGACTTGAACGATTACAACTTTGGATACTATGATTATGAATATCAAAATAGGAATGATGACTATATTGAATTAATGCGAAAAATAATTGAAAAGTATAATACTCTGATTTTCGTAACTCCCGTTTATTGGTACTCTATGAGCGGAATTATGAAAGTATTTTTTGACAGAATAACTGATTTATTAGAAATTGAAAAAGAGCTCGGACGAAAATTGAGAGGAAAAAATATGGCAGCGATTAGTTGTTCAATAGGAAACAATTTAGGTGATGTTTTTTGGCTTCCATTTTCTGAAACTGCATATTATTTGGGAATGGAGTATCTTGGGGATTTGCATACGGTTGTTGGTAAAAAAAACGAATTGGAGTTAGAGAAATTTATTAATGAAATTGGAAAATAAAAACGTGTTACAACAAGATTTATAGTACACACCCTTCGGAATACGCCTCATAAACAAATCATTGGCAACATGTTAAAAACAGAACAAAAAAAAATGAATCGAATACTATTTATATTATTTCTGACTTTTAATTTAAGTTGTTTTTCGCAAACTCAAGCGGAAATGAATAAAGAAGCATATGCAAAATTTAAAAAATCAGACAAACGACTAAATGAAGTATACAAAACTATTTTATCGAAATATAAAACAGATACAATTTTTGTAGAGAATTTAAAAAAATCTCAACGAATTTGGATACAATTTCGTGATGCTGAAATGGAAATGAAATATCCAAACTACTCAAAAAAAATCTATGGTTCAATACATCCTATTTGTAAAGCATTCTATCTAAAGAAATTAACTGACAAACGAATTAAAACTTTGAATATTTGGGTTAGTGGAACGGAAGAAGGAGACGTTTGTAATGGTTCTATAAAAATTATTGAAGAAATAGATTCTGAATATATGGGAAAAGATGATAATATATGGATTACTGCAAATATGAAAAAAGACCATCGAATTTTTGGCTATAAAAACAAAGACATTAACTCGACAAAAATGATACTATTATCAATTTTTACGAATGAAGTAAAAAATAACCCGTTTGATTGTAAATACGGAGCGTATTATGAAACAAATGGAATGAACGATTTCAAATTAAAATATATTGCAACTGAAAATAACTTTTTGAGAATTGAAATAATAAAAGAAGGAAAGTTCATTGACGAAGTGTTTATGCTGAAAAAATGGTTTGAATTTGAAGAATAAAAAGAAAAGCCAGTTACCTATAAGGGCTATAAATAATACAAGATATAGAGATTAACCCAAAATTTAGAACTTTTTAATAAAGTCCCTCAAAGTTTTTTAGATTACCTGTTAGGAAAATATGAAATAGAATTGGCTTTAGAACAAGAAGGATAAAACAAAATAAAAATTTTGGCTAAGTGCTTAATCGGAAATTTAGTAATTTTAATTCCCATACTAACCGTAGCCAAATCACTGTGTACAACCAAAATAAAGAAAATAACTTTAAATAATTATGATTGAGGAAAAGAAAATTTATTACCCCAATGTAGGACAAAGTTGGGGGATTGTTGGAATAGCAATACTTTCAATGTTATTATTTACTCCTGTAAATCTCATTCTAAACAATGTGCTAGGAAAGGAAATTTCTTTTTTAGTTTATTACTTATTAGCAATGGGAGTTCCTTTTGGTATTGCTCATTTGATAAGAAATAAAAGAACAGAGATTAATAAGTATGATTTTAGCCTTAGTTCTATGAAGATAATGACATTAGTTTCTATCTCCATAATTGCAATTCAGACAGGAATAACTTCACCAATTGTTAATTCATTACCAATGCCTGAGTTTATGCAAAAGATATTTCTTGAATTCGCAAATCAAAATGGGGTATTTTCTTTTTTAGCAATAGTTATTGCGGCACCTATAATAGAAGAATTGATTTTTAGGGGCATTATTCTAAATGGATTATTACGGAGATATTCTCCCGTTAAATCGATTATGATATCAAGTACTCTATTTGGAATTGTTCATTTAAATCCGTGGCAGTTTGTTAGTGCTTTTATAATTGGGATATTTTCAGGTTGGGTTTATTACAAAACAAGAAAGTTATCACTTTCAATCTTGATTCATTTAGTAAACAATCTAATTGCATTTATAAGTATGCATTTTATGGATTCGGCGGAAACAATGACAAATGAATCACTAACAGAATTATATGGTGGCTTTTTAAACTTGATATTAATTACTATTGGAGTAGTAACAGTATTTATTATTGGCATTTTCTTACTAAGAAATGAATTTAATCATTTAAAAATTGACAAATGGTAACACACAACAAAAAACATAGTGCATTTAACAGATAATACTAATGATAAAAATGATAGTAATCAATAACCATAGTGTTAAATTGAAAAATAGTGCATTTTTAGGCTGTGTAAATAATTGAAAGTTTACCTCTTTGTAAATATAGACTTAACCTTTACCAATAATTACACAAGTCTTTGGTTCGAGATACTTAAAATTGGTAAACCTTTAAAAAAAATACATTTCTAAAGTAGACCGATTTAAAAGTACAAAACGCTAAAACATTATGGATTCAGAAATCGTCAAAATATATACAGTTATTGGTATGGTAATGACCATTTTTGCTTTACTTATCTTTAGTTTTACTGGTATTGATTACATTAAAGCTATGTTCATTTTATACATTCTAATTGGAGGAATTCTATCCTTTTTGGGTGGCGCTTTATTAAGTTGGGGTAAAACGGGTAATCCTAGCCATTTTATTATTTGTTTGTTTATGTTTTGTATTATTCCATTAGCTCTCGCTAGTGTTATGCACTACTACGTTATTACCCCATTAAAAGCTCATGGCCTTTTATCACCGCTCAATATTGTCCTATTTTTGACTAGTATCACCTTACTTTTTATTTATGTTAAATACTATGAAAAATATAATTGGAAAACCTACTATATACAAGAAGGCAAACAGTTAGATATTGATATTCTTTCCATTCAGTTGATAGGGACAAAGCCATACCTTTATAGTGGGTGGTTTATGAATAAATCCTATTTGTTTAATATCAATCGAGTAAATGAAAAAAAGAAATGGTGGGATACTCGTGAATACCAGTACACAGGACTACCTAAAGGTTTAAAAATTACTTATTTTTCGACTAAAGAACAACAACTTTATCAGGGCCAATTTAAATTAAAGAAACGTAAAATAAGAACGTTAATGGGGCTTACTTTATTTTTCCCTCTCTTTAGGCTTCAAAAATACGACCACCTTAATCTTTTACTATTCACCAAAGGTGAAATAAGTGTACAACTAGGCAATTATACTACCGATATTAATTTTTTTGACGGTATTTGCACCCCTATAACAGTTGAAATATTATCAAATCAACAAGCTAGAGTTTTTGAAAAAAACAAGTCAGATATTGAAATCAATTCCTTAGGGCAAAACAATGATATGTCTGATGATTTAAACTTAATTAGAAAACAAAAACTACATATTAGACATACGATTACAGGTTTAACTCATAAAATTGTTTCCATCAATGTGATTACGACTAGCGGAGAACGCTATACTTTAACTAAAAAACAGTGGAACGGTAAAACCTTATCAAAAATGCATGCACCTATTGCCCTAATTAACTTAATTATAATAAACAACAAAGGACAAAAACTAAGTTGGGAATATGTGTATGATATTTGTGATATAGCAAATCACTTTAAAAATAATGAACTAATTACTGATATAAACTATACATTTCATTTATATACTTCGGAGGATAAATCATTACTTGCCACGTCTTTTGAATATCTAAATGGAGAAAAAAATGAATTTAAATTAACAGATAAAGGGGTCACCGTGGTATAGTAGCCTAAATATAAAATTTGGCTTTAGAAAATGATAAATCAAAACAAAATGATTAAATTATGCCCTCTATGAAATTCAGTATAATTTTCTTTTTAACACTTATTCTATTTCCTGCCTATGGAAATCAGAAGGTTTTTATCATTCATGCTTATGCAAGTCCTAGATTTGTGATGTACAAAATAAATAAAAGTTTAAAAAAGGAAAACTACACCACTGAAAATTACAGGTATAAAAGCATGTATGTGGGATTAGATTCATTGGGGGGCCAATTATATAACACGATTAAGGCATCAAAATTGGACACGGTTTCTTTTGTTACCCATTCAATGGGTGCACTCGTATTAAGATCCATGTTACAACATAGTGATACTGATACTAATTTCCCTGTAATACATAGAGTAGTTATGATAGCACCACCAAATAAAGGCGCTGAAGTAGCTGATTATTTAGCTGCAAAACCTAAACTCAGAAAAATCTTGGGTCCAAATATGAAACGGATGACCACTCATTCGAATTCATATGTCAATCAACTCCCTAAACCTAAGTATTCAGAAGTAGGAATTATCGTTGGTATACGTGGCAAGAAAAACGGTTACAACCCTTTTATTAAAGGTGATGATGATGGAATTTTATCTATTGACAAGGTTAAGTTGGATATGAATGAAGATTTAGTATTCATTAAAAATGACCATCTATTTATAACGCAAGAAAAATCGGTCAGTCAATTAATTGTTAATTTTCTAAACACAGGTATCTTTATTTCAAAAGAATAAAGTGCAATCTTTTGACTAGATGTGTTATTATTTTTTGATAACTTTAAATTTGTATTAAAAATGCATACGTAAAAGAAGAATTCTTCACACTTTATTCCAAATATATAAATTGTAGTAGATACTTAAAAATTATATTAATATAACATCAAATGAATATAAAAGAAGAATTAAAAGAAGTTAAAGCCTATTTCACTCCAAAAATAATTACTGAAGTTAATGACCAATATGTAAAGATTGCCAAAATTAAAGGTCAAGATTTGCCTTGGCATAATCACAAGAATGAGGATGAGCTGTTTTATATATTAGAAGGTGAACTTTTAATGGAAATCGAAAATGAAGCGAACAGAACTATGAAAACGGGAGATATGTTTGTAGTTCCTAAGGGTAGAAATCATAGAGTTTCGTCATTAAAGGAATGTTCAATTATGTTAATAGAAACTAAGTCAACACAGCATACAGGAGAAGTAGAATCTACCATAACCAGATCAATCCAAGAACAGATGTATTAAATCTAAAACAATAATCTTTCTTACCCAAAATAATCAGTAGAACCAACGGAACGGTATTAAAACAACAATTTAATCAAGCATTACGTATACTTGCTAAGCATGAAAATGAATTCTAAAACGTGGATGTTAATTTCGGTACTTTCCTTTTGCATTATGGCAATTGGAGTGAAAGAAATGAGTCAAGAAATTAATTCGTTTCAAATCATATTTTTTAGATCTTTAATTGGTCTATTAGTACTTAGTATTTTTTTTAAAAAACGACTCAAAAAGCCAACTTTTTCAATTATAAAAGCACATCTTTTTAGAAATATTTTTCACCTATTTGGACAATACGGATGGATTCTTGGTATTGTTTACCTATCACTGGCAGAAGTAACTGCCATTGAATTTTCTGTACCTATTTGGATACTTCTAATCGCTACCATTTTTTTAAAAGAAAAATTAAACAGCTTAAAAATTATCAGTATAGTATTAGGTTTTACAGGCGTATTATTTATTCTTAGACCTGGATTGGAACTCATAAGTACCAACTCAATTATTGTTTTACTATCTGCTATCAGTTATGCAATTGCTCATACGTCAACCAAAAAGTTAACCAAAAACTATTCATCACTGGACATTGTATTTCTGATGTGTCTCATCCAAATTCCAATCTCATTTTGTTTCGTATTAGTAAATTGGAGCACGCCCGGTTTTATTGATTCATTTTGGTTAGTAATTGTAGGAATATCAGCTATTACTGCTCATTTCACAATGGCTGAAGCTATGAAAAATGACGACATAAGTTCTATAATCTCACTCGATTACTTCAGGTTACCTATCTTGATAATTATAGGTATTGTAATCTATGATGAAGAATTTAAATATGTCTATTTAATTGGAGGAACTTTAATTTTTATTGGGAATTGGATAACTAAAAAAAAGCCTAAGCCAACACATCTTAATTAAAATAAATTTTAATTATTTAAAAAGTAATCAGAATCAATTTTTATAAAAACTAAACTTATATCTGATACAGAATTATTTTTTTAAACTTTAAATAAAATACTAGCTAGGTATACAGAACATCACTACTATTTAAACGTTTATTGGCGCATAACAAACAACTGAGAAAAATTTTAAATCTGGTTAAGTGCTAGTTAGAGAACTTATTTCTTTAGCTCTCCTATTTGTCACATAATTAATATTTTACGAACTAAAATAGTGTTAATTATAAGTTAAAAGAAATTTTTGACCAAATAGTTTATTCATATTTGTTGAACACCCTATAAATCCAAAAAAGATGAAATCAAAATTTTTAACGTTAGCTGCGCTTTTATTAATTACCTTAATTTCAAGTGCTCAATCTGAACTATCAATCCCTAGATATGTACAACTTCCGAAAGACAGTATTGTAAGTGATCAACTTATATCGGATTTAAATAAATTCCTGATTGCTGCGCAAGAAGAGAATGAACTAAACTCCTATATTCTACCCACTGAAAAGGTTGAAACGTATATTTTATTGGATGAATTTAAAGGTATTGAAAAGGCACGAAAAGATGAAAATTTTTTCAAACCATATCTTAATACTGTGGTTAAATTAGAGCCTGATACATATTTAATCCAACTGTCACATATTGGCGTAAATGATAGCATTCCTTATTTAAGAACAGTCTATAATTTAATTGCACACCATCAAAACAATACATTTCTATTCTCTTCCCCCTTATTAGAAAATACAAAACAATGGAAAACGTTAGCTATTGAAAATTGCACATTCCATTACAAAGACACTCTCAATTATGACAACGCTTTAGCTTATGTTAAGCTGTCAAAACTGTTTGATGCAAAACTTAACTCTGAAGATAAAAAGACTAAACTATACTGTACGAATAGTAGAATGGAACTTTTAGACGTTATTGGTATAGATTACAGATTAGATTATAATGGTCAAACGACTGGTACATTTAGTGCTGTAAATGGAGATGAACAATTAATTGTTTTGGGTAATGGCAATGAAGAGTTTGATATTATGGATCCTCACGATTTATGGCACGATAGATTAAAATTAGTGATATCAAGACGAAAGGTAAATAAACCTGTAGATGAAGGTTGTGCCTATATTTATGGTGGAAGTTGGGGAATGAGTTGGGAAACTATCTTTAGCCGTTTTATGACCGAAATTGCCTTTGATAAAGATACCGATTGGACGGATTACAAAGAGAACAAAAAAAACTTTGGAGAAAGTCAAGAAGAACATTTAATGGTAGACTATGTAATTAACGCCTTATTGATTCAAAAAATTGAAAAAGAAATAGGTTTTTCTGGCGTTTGGGACTTATTAAATTGCGGTGTATATGAAACAGGAAATGAAAACTACTATACTGCACTTCATAACATCATTGGTATTTCAAAAGTTAATTATAATAAGGAAGTTTGGAAGCTTATAAAAGCTGAACTTAAAAGATCAAAAAGTTCAACGAAATAGATGGAGACCCTCTATTAATTAGAGTGACAAAAAAGTATAATAGTTCATTACAAATAAATCCCACAAAGGTGCGTTGAATTACAAATCCCTATGACTTATGACGAAAATGAACAGAAGTACCTAATTAAGTGTGGAGGTTATAATTAATTCACACTGAAACCCATTTAAAAATTTAGACACCCAATTATCAATTCATTAAAATAAAAAATATGCTAAAATCTAGTTTTATTATCACTTGCTTACTCTTCAGTTCTGCACTTTACTCCCAAGGAAAAGACACCACATTTACTTTATGTGACAGTGTTTCAGTTTGGCCGTATTATCACCCTAAATTAACCTATAAAGGTGGATTTTGGGAAATAAAGCAGCATTTTAAGTCGAGTTATCCTACTGCAAAATTTCAAGCCTTAAAAAATAATTCAGGAATAATTACAGTTCAGTTCAAAGTGAACTGTAAAGGAGAAATTGGTGATTTTACGATTCAACAATGTGATTTAAACTATGAACCTACCCGCTTAAATAAAAATATAATCGATTATTTTTTAACTCAAACTAAGCAGTTAAAAAATTGGCTTCCTGCAAAAGATGAAGATGGAAATGCGGTTAACAGTCATAAATTCTTTTCTTTTAGACTAAAAGAGGGTCAATTATTAGAAATACTACCTAAATAATATTAAAACTATTCTATGAAAAATATCATTTTATTTTTAATCATTCCATCATTTTTTTATGCGTGCACTGCGAATGAAACTTTAGCACAAGAATCCGAAAAAAGCTACGATATTCAACACTTTTTAAAAAGACTAGATTCCGCAGGACTTGATATATCTAATGATACATTATTATTTGAAATAGGATATCAAAGTATTTACTACGGACAAAACAAAAGAGGAAATGCATTAATAGAGTATGCATTTTCTAAAAGAGATTCTTTAACTGAAGAAGAGTATCACGGATGGTCGGTTCAAAACACAAAAAACGGGAACTATGCCATTGCCGTTGACAAGCTAGAGAAAGCAATGAAAATAAACCCTCAAGAAACTGCTGCTTATTATGGTTGGGTCCTATTGTATTACTATCGTGATTACGAAAAAGCATTAAGTATTTTAGAACAACAAGACGCTTATACACCAAATTTTGATGATGCTCCAGTTGGAGAAGATATTCATTATTTAAAAGGACTATGTCATATGCAATTACAGCATTACCAAAAAGCCGTTGATGAGTTTAACATTTACATCAACGCGATGGAAATTACAATTGGTGAAGACTGGGTAGATGTTTACACTTTTGTACAAAAAGGAAGGTGTTTAACCAAATTGGGACAATTTGATGAAGCAATTATGTCATATAACAAAGCGATTAAACATTACGAAAATTGTACAGAGGCTTATTATTTTAAAGGGTTAACACAAATTGAAATGAATAAAAAGGAGGAAGCTTGTACTAACTTTAACACTGCCTTAGGCTTAATTAAAACTGGTTTTAAAAATGAAGACGTTTATATAGAATATTTTCATGAAATATACACGCAACAGGTTGAACAAAGTATAATAAAATATTGTAAATAAAACCTTTAAATATACGTTAAATTATAAATTCTTATACATTATAAATGACATTAAATAATAGTGGAGTAATCTCAATTTTGTTCATTCTCTTTAGCTGTAGTTCTCAAGAGAAAGTGACAAAGAAAAGTAGTATAGAAGCATGGAAAATAAATAATTATGTTGATTCAGTTCAAATTCTTCTGACTAATAAATTTCAATTAAATGATTCTTTTGGATATGGTGCGAGTTCTTTTTTACTTCAGTCAAAAAATGACACTCTACTTTGTACTGCAAAACATTTAATAGAAGAACCTATGGGATTTGTACCTAAAATTAGAACAGATTCATTCAATATTAATTTTAAATATTGGAAAGCCTATCCACGGCAAAATAACTTATCTAATGATACTATTAATTGTACAAGGCTAATAAATGAAACCATTACTGATGTTGACATTATTATTCAAGATTGCATAATTGGAGAAAAGAATGACATACAAATTTTGAAACCAAGGTTTACAAGAGCTAAACCTGGAGAATCTTTTGAAATCATAGGTTGTGAATACTCTGATACTGATTGCTATCAACACAAATTTAGCGCTAAATTTGATGCATATGAAGATGGAAAAATAGGAGTAGTATCTGAACTTAATTTTAGCCCTGGCGAGTTTAGTGGTGCGCCTGTGATTGATTCAAATGGATTCGTAATTGGTGTAGTATCAACTGGTGGCGAAATTCATGGTAAATTATACTTATCAATTGAACCTTTGTCCAAAATAAGGCACTACTTAGAGTAAATCCGGCCCTATTTGGTAGAATCAGTTATTAAAATGTTTCACGCAACATAGTCACTATTTCTATGAAAATTAACTAAATAAGTACAAAAAAACAAGACGGATTAGTTAATTTTAACCCGCTATAAACAATCTTTTATTAGTCACATTCACCCTTAGAACCTAACTATCTTAACCTAAAATGTTTACATTTGACAACCGACTTGCGTTAACTAGTAGGACGATATATTATATGACTCGATTATTTCTATTGTTTTTATTAATTTCTAATTACAGTTTTTCACAAGAAGAGCGTAGAGTTGCGATCTTAAATATGAGTAGTATATTAGAAGAAACGAATGATTCTAGGTTGTATGCTGCAACTCATTTGATGGATTTAGTTGGTATTCCATATGATGTATTAGACTCACTTGACAATGCATTTAACTATCCTGTAATAATTACAGCAACTTCAATTCGTGAAAATGCCTTTACCACTCCACAAATTAATTTGATAAGTGAGTGGGTAAATAATGGCGGTGTATTGATAACATCTGGACTTAGAGATCAAAGATTCAATGACATATGTGGTATAAATGATATAACCTCAACTAATCTTTCACATCAAATTACATGGGACACAGTCAATTACCCAATGTATTTTGATCAAATAGATGATGAATTGGAAGTTACCATTTCTTTGGGTCGAGAGCCTAGCCCTATTTTTGTCACCCGTTATTATACGGTTGCATCTGGAGTTGTCCTTGGAAAATATGAAGACAACACATGTGCTTTAGTTTATAACGAATATGGTCTTGGGCATGTCTATACATTCGGTCCTGATTTAAGAGATGTTATTATTAGACCTCAAATAAATAAAGACTATGGAGCTCAGCGTACCTATTCAAATGGATTTGAACCATCTTTAGATGTATTCGCTTTTATCGCACGAAATATTATTCGAAATCATATCCCCTTTACCATATACAAATATCCAGCAGTTCAAAATTCAAGTGCCACCTTATTAATTACTCATGATGTAGACAGTAAAACGGCTGTTGACTCTTTATTTTACTTTTCTGATTATGAAACATCTAAAGATTTTATATGTTCATATAATATTACAACCAAATATTTTAGTAATCAATTGTCTGGCGCTTTTTATAACCAAGAGGCAATTACTACTATAAATAATCTATTAATTAATAGACATGACATTGCCTCTCATTCTGTTGGTCACTTTCCTGATTTTTCTAATCAAAATGCTTTTCCTTTTGGCCAACTTGGTAATACTATGAATAACTATTCACCCATTCATTCAACGGGAACTACAATAGGAGGATCAGTATTAGGAGAATTAGAAGTTTCTAAAAATATTTTAACAACTGATTTCGATATTGAAATAAACTCATGGCGATCCGGGCACCTTTCATTTCCCGATTCTCTAATTAGAGGATTAGAGCTATTAGGGTACTCTTATAATTCATCTTATAGTGCAAATGATGTTTTAACTGCTTTCCCTTATTATGCTTTTTCTGAACAACGCTTTAGTTCAAATGAATCGATTGTTATTGAAATTCCAATTGTTATATCAGATGTATTTAACGCTAGTAATGGTCCAATAAATAAAAATAATCATCTAGAAAAGGCTGATGTCTGGTTAGAGATAACAAAAAAATATACTAAAAACAATGCCTGTATTAATCTTTTGATTCACCCTAATAGAGGATATAAATTAGAAAGTTTGAGTTATCTAATTGATCATATGTCACCTTCAGTTAAAGTCATATCATTTGAAGCATTTGGAAAATTTTGGAGAGATAGAAATAACTTAGATTACAATTCATCTTTATCTAATGATACTTTGTATGTTAACTTTTTAAATTCACTGTCACCTAAACAATCTTTTGTTATTGACAACGCAGACGCCAGTACTGTCATTTTCACGAATTACTTAGGTGAAAAAGTTCATTTTTTCCAAGAATACTTCAATGGAAACCAAAACCTATATTATCAATCTGCTATTACTAAACCAACAAATAATTCCATTTTAAACCCAAACTGTTATTTGTACCCTAATCCATCTAATGAAAATTTAACTGTAAATTTTGGCAAAGAATTAGATGCCGTAACACTAACGATATATAGTATTACAGGTAAAAAATTAATTGTAAAACGTTTTGTTAAAACGAATCAAATAGAATTAAGTAACAACGACATCAATCTAGAATCAGGAGTTTACATTCTAAGTATTCAATCTAAGGAGTTGACGACAGCACTTAAGTTTATTCGAGAGTAATACTATTCCAAAAATATTGGTTCAACCTCTTTTAATTAACTTTTAACAATATCATCTCTTTTAAATAAATAAAAAAATGAACATATCTGTAAGAGAAATTCAAATAAAAGATGTTGATTTAATTGTAGCGTATTGGCTTGAGTCTGACCTAGACCATTTAACAAGTATGGGAGTTGACTTAAATAAACTGCCTACAAGAAAACAACTGAGTACACTACTAACAGAACAAATCAAAACCTCATTAGTTGATAAACAATCTTATGCGTTAATTTGGGTATTGAATGGAAAACCAGTTGGTCATTCTAATGTAAATGGTATTCACTTTGCAAAAAAAGCCACAATGCATTTGCACTTATGGAATTCAACAACTAGAAAACAAGGTATGAGAACTGAATTTGTAAAACAATCCCTACCCTTCTATTTTGATAATTTAAAACTTGAAAAACTAATTTGTGAACCTTATGCACTTAATCTCGCACCAAACAAAACACTTAAACGAATTGGTTTTGAATTTATAAAAACTCACAAAACAATTCCGGGTTCATTGAACTTTGAACAAAATGTAAACCGTTGGGAATTAACAAGAGCGAATTACGAATTAAATACCTTATGATCACCTAAACTATTTACCTAAAGTTAGTACTTCCATCTGTATTGACTTTCTTCTTAAATTGACAGCGAAAAAAAACGTTTAACTCCACTATTTGGAATTAAACGTTAGTTTATTTATGACATAAAGCCATAGTTTTTTAAAAAAAAGAACTCCTTTAAAATCTAAAACCAATAGATAAAAAAGAACGAACACCAATACTAGAGAATGGTAAGCTCGCTGTAACAGATTCCTTATCAGCTTCAACAGTTACCTTGCTATTACCAATAAATGGTAAGCCTTCTATATCTTTATTAAACGTTTCTTCCGCTTCAGCACTATATTTTGCATAATCAACAGGAATATCAACAGCAGAAACTTTTCCACTAATTTTATAAAAATCATAACCTATTCCAATAATACCCCAATCTATAGTTACTTTATCTCCTATGCACCATTGAACACCTATTTGTCCACCTAATCCAAATTGACGTAGTTTAACTTCAAGATCTAATGTGGCGTCAATAGATTTGTTAGTATGATCTACTAAGCTATAGTAATCTTCTGTTGGTGATAAGTCTTGATATTCTTGATCAGATAATTTATAACTTTCCGTTTGACTTAATCCTAACTTATATGTATTATATCTTATATACGCTCCTAAATAAAATCCTTTTGGTGCTTTTCCGCCTGGATAGAATCTTATTTCAGGAACAATACTAACTCCTGTAAATCTATTTTTTAATAATTCATTAGCAACATATCCATCAACTGGAATTTCAGGAGTATAAACAAGACCCGGTATTTTACCAGGAATAAAAAAACCTATTTTTGCTCCTGCAGAAAGTTTATCACTTAAAACTCTCTCATAACTGAAATTAAGTTGTTTAAACGCTAGTCCTTCCAAATGCAATTTCACCACGTTGTCTTGTGCTTTTACTGTCGACAAACTACTTACTAATAAAAGTAAAGTCATCATTATATTTCTTTTCATAATCTTTTTATTTTAACAGCAAATTTAGAAAAAAAGAATTAAACCGTAATAGAGAATTCATTATTATTTCTTGTCAAAATGAAAAATGACAAAACAATTAATGACAAAATATTAAGGAATGAAATAATTCCAATTACCACAAAACATAACTGTAACAGATAGATTTGGTGACTCTCATTTAACAGTCTTAATATTTTGACAAATATTTAAGACTGTTAAGGAGTAACCAGTAATAAACTAAATGAATCTAAATTAAATAACTTAATTATTTTATTTTTTACAACTATAAATTGATAATTCAAACCAGCAGTTACTTGATATTGAGAACCTACCTGAACACCTTTCAAATTTTGATATAAAGGAATTTCAGTAGTCGTAAAAACAGTTAATTTTTGTTGAGTAAAACCCAACTTGTGGTACAAAAAATAATTTAGCCCCTCCAGTTGAAGCTTCTTCAATATTATAATTACCTAATAAATCAACGATTTAACTAGTACAACCCATTATTTTGACTACTTAAGATAACTTAACTATATAGCTTTCGATAATCTTCATTTCTAATCTCTATATTTAATTCAAATTATAATTTTTAAATATTAAAATAAAATGAATAAATTATTATGACTCTCCATGTTGCCTTTCAATCAATAAAAACTATATTTACCACTTACCATTAGTACACTATTAAAACGACTAACATGACACCAGAACACGATAAAAAATTATTTCTTTTAGATGCCTTTGCATTAATTTACAGAGCCTATTATGCCTTTGTGAAAAATCCTAGATTAAATAGTAAAGGAGAAAATGTATCTGCCGCATTTGGATTTACAAATGCTATGTTAGACATTATTAAACGTGAAAAACCTACACATTTAGCAGTTGTTTTTGATAGTCCAGAACAAACATTTCGTCAAGTTGATTATGCAGCTTACAAAGCGAATCGTGAAGCTATGCCAGAGGACATCCGTTCAATGATTGAGCCAATTAAAGAGATTATTGAAGCATTCGATATTCCAATTTTAATTAAGGGTGGATTTGAAGCTGATGATATTATCGGAACAGTAGCTAAACTAGCAGAAAAAAAAGGCTTCACTACTTATATGATGACTCCTGATAAAGATTTTGCTCAATTGGTATCTGAGCATATTTTCATGTACAAACCTGGTAGAGGTGGAAAACCTGCTGAAGTTTGGGGCGTACCTGAAGTCTTAGAAAAATTTGAAATTGACAGACCTGAACAAGTGATAGATATTTTAGGTTTATGGGGTGATGCTGTGGATAACATTCCTGGTATTCCTGGTATTGGTGAAAAAACTTCTAAAAAATTAGTAAAAAAGTATGGTTCTGTTGAAGGATTAATTGAAAATGTAGCAGACCTAAAAGGGAAGCAAAAAGAAAATGTAACTAATTTTGCTGAGCAAGGTTTAAAATCTAAAGAATTAGCAACAATTGTATTAGATGTACCAGTAGAATTCAACGAAACTGATTTGATATTGACCAAACTAAACAAAGACAAAGTAAGAGCAATACTTACTAAAATGGAGTTTAGAAATATTGCCGTAAGAGTATTAGGAGAAGACATTGTTGTTCCTAAAAAAACGGTAAGTAATGATGCCCAATTAGATTTATTTGGAACACCTCAAATGGAAAGTCCAAAAACAGAAGGTTTGGCACCGATTGAATCGTCCGTTAAAACAATAGTAGATACTAAACCAAATTATAAATTAATAACTACTGCTGAAGGGCGAGCAGATTTATTAGAAAAATTACTCCTTCAAAAATCAGTATGTTTCGATACAGAAACATCTGGTCTAGATACAATTAATGATGATGTAATTGGTGTGGCATTTTCATACGCCAAAGGAAACGGTTTTTATGTAGCGATATCAAAAGGAGAAGAACAGTCAATTTTAGAAGAATTCAACCCTTTCTTTTTAAATGAATCGATTGAAAAAATTGCACACAACCTTAAATTTGATTTAAAAATTATTCAAAAATACGGCATTATATTACAAGGTCAATTATTTGACACTATGATTGCCCACTACCTATTCAACCCAGAAGGTAAACATAATATGGACTATTTAAGTGAGTTATACTTAAATTACAGACCCGTTTCAATTGAAAGTATTATCGGGAAAAAAGGAAAAAATCAGTTAAGTATGGCTGATATGGAGCCTTCAAAAATTTCAGATTATGCCTGTGAAGATGCGGACATTACTTTCCAACTGAAGGAATTCATGCAAAAAGAAATAGAAAAGCCACATTTAAAAAGCTTATTCTATGATATTGAAATGCCTTTAGTAACCATCTTAAAAGATATGGAATTAGAGGGGATTAATATTGATGTACCTGCTTTAGAAGTATTTTCTAAAGAATTAGAAATTGAATTGGATGCTTTAACTACAAAAATAAAAACATTAGCCAATACGGAGGAAGACTTTAATTTGGATTCTCCAAAACAATTAGGGATTGTATTGTTTGAACATATGGAAATTGAAGGTGTAAAAGCTAAAATGACTAAAACAGGTCAATATTCTACAAGCGAAGATACAATTCAGAAAATGGTAGAGAAGCATGAGATTTTTGCTCATATTTTAGATTACCGTTCATTGAAAAAATTGAAATCTACGTATGTGGATGCATTCCCTACTTTAGTAAATGAAAAAACGGGTCACATTCACACGCATTATATGCAAACCATTGCTGCTACGGGACGATTAAGTTCAACTAATCCTAATCTTCAAAACATTCCGATTAGAACAGCAAGAGGACGTGAAATGCGTAAAACATTTATCCCTAGAAATGAAGACTATAGTCTATTGGCTGCAGATTATTCTCAAATTGAATTAAGAGTTATTGCTGCTATTAGTGAAGAAACAAATATGATTAAAGCCTTTAATGACGGTATTGATATTCACACAGCCACAGCGGCTAAAGTATTTAATGTAGATGATATTGCAGATGTAACACCTGAACAAAGACGATCAGCTAAAGCAGTTAACTTTGGAATTATTTACGGACAATCTGCATTTGGATTAGCCCAAAATTTAGGTATTAAACGTAAGGAAGCAAAACAAATTATTGATAGTTATTTTGAACAATATCCTAAAATTAAAGATTATATGGCGAGTTCTGTCGAATTTGCGAAAAAACATGGATATGTTGAAACGATAATGAAACGTAGACGTTATTTAAAGGACATTAATTCTGAAAACGCAATAGTAAGAAACTTTGCAGAAAGAAATGCGGTAAACGCACCTATTCAAGGTTCAGCTGCTGATGTCATTAAAATTGCTATGATTAATGTAGCTGCTGCTATGAAAAAAGCAAATTTAAAATCTAAAATGCTGTTACAAGTACATGATGAATTGGTGTTTGATGTAGAGAATTCTGAAATTGAACAATTACAACAAATTGTAAAAGAGAATATGGAATCTGCCGTTAAATTGGTGGTACCGCTAAACATTGAACAAAAAGTAGCCAAAGATTGGTTAGAAGCGCATTAAAAGTTAAAGTGTTGGAATAAAGAATTTTATTAGAAATAATAAAATTCTTTATTTTAACTCTTGTCTATTTTTAAGAACTACCCTATACTCAATTTTCATTATCGAAAGCAGAGTTTTAAAAATAAAATAACCCTATGATCAATTTAACAAAAAAAAAAGACCTTTTTTAAACCTAGACAAACACTTCCCTTTAATTATATTAATAATTAGTACATTAAATATAATAACATCATCATTAGATTATTATGAACAGCCACTATATAATTACATTTTATCACTCTTAATTAGTTCACTCGGTATATCAATATATTTTTTATCATTAAAAAATTATAAATTCATTAACCTACTAATTTTGTTATGGTCAATACCTCAATTAATAATCATTGTAAAGTTTGACTTTATTTTTAACGTAACTCAGTTATACTACATATCAATACCTTTCATATCTATATCATTCGATAGTGATACTTTATATAAAATGTATGCGTTAAATTTTATTTCGTTTTACTATATTTATTTTGCAGCCTTTAGAATTAAAAATTATTTTTTTTATAACAATTATAATATAACTTTATTAAAAAATGAAAATATAAATGTTTCCATTGAAAATGTTTATTCATTTGGAAAAGAAAAAGAAGTTTATATATTAAAAGAATTGGACGCTAATAACTATTACTCAGTTTATCTAAATATAAACAATAAGTTAAAAAATGGGGAACACCTTCTATATGAAGTAAACTCTAAAGTAATTGAAGACAAAATAATTAAGCCCTATGAAATGAAACAAATAGGGTTGGTTATAATTACTAGTTTATAACTTATATTTTAAACACACTCGTTCTCTTTTATACTGCGTTAAATGAGGGAGAGTCCACATTTTTCAAGTTCAATCCTCCCAACCACACAATGTTCTATTATACTTAGTTTTGGCATCAGTAATATTTACTTCTTTAATATCATGTTTACATGCCCCCAAACCTCTACATGTTTTACTATAATGATATTTTTTAGCGGTAGTACTGTTACATATATAAACAGTAGTAACTTCTGGAGAATTCAAAGTTAGGCCAGTTTCTTCAATTTCAGAATAAGTTCCAAAAGAAAAAAGAAAAGCAAATAGTAGTTTTATCATCATAGGGCATTTATAATTAGTTTAAAGATAATAATTTAAACCAAAAAAAGCCACTAATTAAAGTGGCTTTTAAAATATTATATAATCAGGTATGGATTATTTCAATACAAAATTGTTAGTTCCAATTCTTACACCTTCACACCATAATTCAGCAATGTAATTACCACTTTCAATTTCACTTTTTAATTTGTAGAATATACAAACATCTAATGATTCGTTTTGATAATTAATTGATTTTTTATCAGAGTACAATAGTGTTTTTCCATCTTGAGTACTCAACGTATTAGAATTACTAGCGTATAAAATACTTCCTCCTGGTGTAATTATTCTCATATACACCATTTTATTCCCCTTAGCTGCAATTTTATTTTTACCAATTGAAAAACATGAACGTATATGTGTTGCTCTACTTGCTCTTGTTGTTTCCTTATAAGTACCAGAACCTTTTTCCTTAATTCCTTCAGAAACTATTCCGTTTGCTACTAATTTAGAACCTGCATTTACTTTCGCAGATAATTCATCTGATTGAGTTTTAAAATTATCTCTATCTGACGTCATGTTTGTTAAATCAACTTGTGAATTTGATAAATCCGTTTTAAGAATCACATTTTCAGTATGTAAAGAATCAATTGTTCTTACATAATCTTTCATGATCATTCTTAACGTTTCAGTCTCTTCAGTTAACTTTCTAACTTTACGTGCATAATATCTTTTATTACCTTTCTCTTTTTTAAGATCAGCTAACATAGTCTCAATTTTATTCTTTTGAGATAAGATACTATCATTTAAGTCTGTATTCAAATTTTCCATGCTTTCAAAGTCAAATAACATATTTTGAAGATTCTCTTTTAAATCTTCTCCATCTTCTACACCTTGAGCATATAGCATTTCATTTAAATCGCCTAACTCTTTTTCGTTTTCATTATAGCTGAATTCACATTCATTAATCACTTTATTCTTTTGTGATATCTGCCATCCTAAATATCCTCCTAGTAATAATAATAAAAGAATGATTAATATATATAATCCATCTCTTGACTTCTTTTCCTTTGTTATAATAGGTGTTACTTTAATTTCTTCAGAATTACTCATAATATTAGCTGTTTATTATTTTTTCTCGCAAGTTACGCATAAATCCAGAAGCGTAAACGAATTCTATAACCTCTTTATTATCCGTTCGCATTATTTCCTTATTGTCACCTTGCCAGTGATTTTTACCTTTATTTATAAAAACTATGTTATCACCTATTTCTAGAACTGAATTCATATCATGGGTAATAACAATTGTAGTCATATTGTATTCATATGTTATTTCCTTAATCAATTGATCAATCATAATTGACGTTCTAGGATCTAGGCCTGAATTTGGTTCATCACAAAACAAATACTGGGGTTTCATTGCGATAGCACGTGCTATTGCAATTCGTTTTTGCATTCCTCCAGAAGTTTCTGCAGGTAACAAATCGTTTTTCCCTATAATATCTACACGATTTAAACAAAAAATAGCACGTTCTTTCTGCTCTTCTTTTGTCATATTAGTAAACATTTTCAAAGGAAACATCACATTTTCTAATACTGTTAATGAATCAAATAAGGCAGACCCTTGAAACAACATTCCAATTTCTTTTCTTACTTCTCGTCTTTCAGAGGACTTAAAACTTGAAAAGTCTCTATCATCATACATCACATGACCTTCATCTACTTCATGCAAACCAACAATACACTTTGTTAACACAGACTTACCTTGGCCAGATGCGCCAATGATTAAATTAACTTTTCCTTGTTCAAATTTTGCAGATACATCAAATAATATTTGAGTGTCTCCAAATGATTTAGATATATTTTTAACCTCTATCATTCTATTAAATTAAGATTAATTGAGTTAACATATAATTAGCTAATAAAATAGCAATTGCCGTAGTTACTACAGCACTTGTACTCGCTCTACCTACCTCTAATGCTCCACCTTTTGTATAATATCCAAAATAACTGGCGATTGACGTAAATAAAAAGGCAAATACCATTGATTTAGTTAAAGCATAAGGAATTCCAACCTCAACCATATCCCATGCATAATGCAGTCCTAAAACATAAGTTTCAGTAGAATATAAGCCAGAAGCAACACCTGCAAACCATCCTCCAAAAATACTCATCACCATTGATATGACAATTACAAAAGGATAAAATAACGTAGCAGATAAAATTTTAGGTAACATTAAATAATTGATAGTATTAACTCCCATTATATCAAGGGCATCAATTTGTTCAGTCACACGCATTGTACCAATTTCTGAAGCAATGTTAGACCCTACTTTACCCGCAATAATTAAGGTAATAATTGTAGGCGAAAATTCTAGTATAGTAGATTGTCTAGTAATAAAACCAATAGTATATTCAGGTAGTAATGGAGAATCCATATTAGATGCAGTTTGTATCGTTACAACTCCCCCCATAAAGAAGGAAAGAAACAATACCAATGGTATTGATTTAATAATTATCAAATACGCTTCATCAAAAAAGCGTTCCCAAAACACTTTTTTATTGTCAGGAATTGAAAAAACAACTCCTAGCATTAAAAAATATCGACCTATATGTTCAAATACATTCATCTAATCGGTAAAAATAATTATATTATTTGGTTAAAAACAATAGATTTGAAATTGATTATTCACAATTAGTTGTGTTTTGATAAAATTCATATCTTTACACTTCAAAATAGCATGCGAAAATATGGAAATTAAATTGCACAAAATGATTACGGAATTGAACGATACAGTTCAATACAGCCTGAATAGTAATGGATCTAAAATACTAATGAATGATTTTATTGGTAAAAAAATATCTTTAAAATTTAATGGTAAGGTTCAGTGTGCTAATTGTGAAGAATTTCCAAAAAAACTATTTGCACAAGGTTTTTGTTATAATTGTTTTATCACAGCACCTCAAGCTGCAGATTGGATTATCCATCCAGAAAAATCCACTGCTCATTTAGAGATTGAAGACAGAGATTTAGAATATGAAAAATCAGTTCAATTAACACCTCATTTTGTATATTTAGCAGTGGCTTCTGCAGTAAAAGTTGGTGTAACGCGTGGTGGTCAAATCCCTACAAGATGGATTGATCAAGGTGCTTCTTATGCAATTAGATTAGCAGAAACGCCTCACAGGCAATTAGCTGGTGCGATTGAAGTAGCATTAAAGTCACACTTTACAGATAAAACCAATTGGCGTAAAATGCTTAAAAATGAAGTAGCAGATTTTGATTTAGAAGAAGAAAAATGGAATACTGAAGAATTATTACCTGCCGATTTAAGTCAATACTTAACCGAAGATGACACCATTACTCATATTAACTACCCTGTTCTAGAATTTCCTGAAAAAGTTAAAAGTGTCGGGTTTGATAAAATTCCTCACATTGAAGGAACGTTAATGGGCATTAAAGGTCAATATTTATTGTTAGACGACAATCGAGTATTGAACATTAGAAAACATGAAGGGTATTATGTTGACTTTACTTAATTAAATTCTATCTTTAACAAAACTATAGTTCATTATAATATTGAACTTATTTTATATTACTTTGTATAAAAAATAAAACCATGAAATATACACTTACGCTTTTAGTACTTATAGTTTTACTGTCTTGTGGCACTAAAAAAAACCAATTAGAAAATGAAGCCGCTTCTATACCTGAAGTTAGTGTTGTAAGTACAGAATTAAAAATTTTAGTTAAAATACCATATTGTGGTGGTGCAAGACCTACAGAAGAGATGTTAAATAGAACAAAACCTATTTCAGCTTCATTTATTCTTAAGGGAGATAATGGTTTTGAAAAAGAAGTTAATTCGGATGAATTAGGTTATATTAAAATAAGCCTTAAAAAAGGAAAATATCAATTAAAAGAAATTGCTAAAAACGTACCATTTTTGACTTATTTTATTTCCCAAAAGGCATTACAAAATGCAGTGAATGATCCGAACATAAAAATAGGAAGTGAAACTTGTTATAAAGAGTGGTGGGCAAAAAATGTAATTGATTTTGAAATTACAGATACTACAGTTCTTATAGAAGAAACAGTTTATCTTTTTTCAAACTGTTATACGTCAAATCCATGTGACACCTATACAGGTCCAATACGTCCATAATCAAAATAAACATATTCAAAAAAATGCCTTTTATTTTCATAAAAGGCATTTTTTATATCTTGTCATGTCCTGAGAATAGTTGACTTCATTAAATATAAAGTCAATAAAAAGAATGAACAAAAAAAGAGTTGACTCCTTTCAAATTATAGTAAAACTTTCAAGAGAATGATTGTTACCGAATATTAGCCAGGCTTATCTAATAGTAACCTTAAAACGAAAGTATGGTATTACGGGTAATTCCTGTATTTCATGTTTGTTAAAAACAACATGGTAAATTATAGCATCCGAATAATATATCAAAGAACTTGAAATACAGTTGAAATTAAATGAAAAACTTCTTACAAAAGAGCTCAAAGAAAAAGATTTTGAATTACAGAGTTATAAGCAGTTTATTAATCTTACCGAACGAGAATTAAATGTGAAAAAGTCTTATGCCAAGCAGTCCAAGAAATAGTATTAAAAAGTGACTTTACAATATTGTAATTCAATTTACACACAAATGCTAATAGACAATGTAACGTCCTGAATTAACTATACAATTATTTAACAAAAGACTAAAATAACTATACACCATATATTTATAACACTAAAATAGCTATACATATACTTGAAAAGCTAAATTAGTTATACAAATTCATT
>Ga0256845_1000516_pt1 | contig 36149 bp, 25 predicted proteins | sample RiftiametaG_FD_189101 | JGI IMG/M metagenome (GOLD analysis project Ga0256845, IMG submission 189101) | Tube worm associated microbial communities from hydrothermal vent at the East Pacific Rise, Pacific Ocean - Riftia | ecosystem: Host-associated > Annelida > Integument > Unclassified ...
GATAAAGAACTACATCTATTTTGGACAATAACCAAAATGATGTATTTCTAAATCGGGGTTAACCCTTACTAAATGCCGTAAGTTCACTATTTCACAACTCCTACTGCATAAGTCGGGTTAAAAAAATATAGCACTTCAATAGCATTGATATATATAATGAAATGTATTGCAAAATATGAAAGAATTTATGAAAAACCCAAAAAGTTTTCGCACTACAAATTTGACATTTTCAAAAAACACCCCTTGATTTTAAAGGGATACAGAGGATTTGGAAAGATTTGCTGTCAAAGTCAGGAGATATATTTATTACATAGCATCTAACTTAGCCTTAGCCTCATCTGCTTTTTCTGTCATATCAAGATTTCTGTAAATATTTTCCAATGCTTTTAAAGCCTTTTTGCTTTTGTTATTTATTTCGTATGCTTTCTCAAAAAACGGCAATGCATTTTTAAATTCTTCATCAGCTTTTGCATATTCAGCAGTAAACTTTTCAGGGTCACTTTCATTCCAACCACTTTCGTTAGCAGTCTTTTTTATACTGTTTCCTTTATTATAGTAAGTAAGCCCTTTTTTTACATAAGCCTTTGATGTAAGGTCTTTTAATTTAGCATCGTTAGGGTATTTTTTTAGCCCTGCCTCGCAGTTTGTAATCATATCATCAACTTTGTTAGCTTTGTAATAAACAACAGCCAATAATTGGTAGGGCTTGGATTGTTTGTATCCTAATTCAATAGATTTTTCAAAATAGGGGATAGCATCATTATATTTTTTTGCTTTAAAAGCACAATATCCTGCATTGTAAATTAGAGCTTCGTCAACGGTTCCTTCAGTATCAAGAAGTTTAAGAGCTTCAGCATAAGCTTTAAATGCTTCTTCATAGTTTTTATCCTTGTATGCAGCATTTCCTTCTTCTTTATACTTATTAATGGCTTCTGCATTTTTGTTTTCTTCTTGAGCAAATAAGCTCACTGAAAATCCGATTAATAAAGCTAATAATACCTGTTTCATTTGTTTAAGAATTTAGTAATTAATTAATATTTATGTATTTTTAGAATCATACTTGTATTTTTTGTGTTATTCATAAAAAATAATATAGAAGCACAGTATTGGCAGTCTCTTAAATATTAGTTAGTATATGATTAACTCAAAAATTTTATCAAAAGTATAAATATTGAAAAAATATGCAACCTTTTTTTATTTAAATATGTAATTTTTTACATATATCTTGTTTTTTTGTTGCAGGTGGGTTTAATAAAAAACCTGTTAGTAATAAAAACTAACAGGTCTGAAACATTGTTTATGCAATTTTGCGGTGCGGACGGGACTCGAACCCGCGACCCCCGGCGTGACAGGCCGGTATTCTAACCAAACTGAACTACCGCACCATGTTTTAAGAACTTCTATTTTCTTTTTAAAATTGCGTTGCAAAAGTAGTTGTTTTTTGTTTTAATCCAAATACGATAATGTTTTTTTTAATCAAAAAAAACTACTTTATTATTATTGATTATTTAAATCATTAAAAGGCAAAATATTACACAGTATTATTTTTTATTATATTTTTTTTGTGTTACAATATTGAGAAATTTTAAAAAATAGTGTATTTTTAAAGTTACTAACTAAAACTAATTAAAAATGAGTATAAAATATATATGTCCGAAGTGTAATAATTCTGTAAGTATTGACGACCAAATAATTTTAACAGGCAAAACTAAAACAGGATTAAAAGGGTTGGTTATTTTAAAAAGCAAACTTGGAGATTATACAACTCGTTTTAGCGATGACTTGCAAATAGTAGAAGGAAATAAAGTTACCTTGTCGTGCCCTATATGTCATGCTTGTTTGGCAACAAGAAAAGATAAAAACTTGGCTCATCTGAAAATGATAAATGAGGATAATAAAGAATCAACAATCTTTTTTTCACAAGTTTACGGTGAAAAGTGCACTTACAAGATAGAAGATAAAGAGGTTATATCTTTTGGTAAAGATAAGGAGCATTACAGACCTGATTGGTTTGTTGAAAATTTGTAATATATTGAACAATTATTAGCAAGAAACTGTTTGAAAATACGAAAAATAGTTATTGTAAATGTGAAATTTGTGGTAAATTGTTTGTTCTATACAGACTTGACAGGTTTTCCTTAAAAAAACAGCTGTAATTATATTTGTTTATTAATATAAAACTCATTAGGTCTTTTGTGTGAGTATTTTGTATCTGCCTGAGAAATTTCTTACTTTCTTAATAAAATTGAAATCATTTAATACAACTGAGTAATAAATATAAAATCAAAAGAGCATGAAACGGTGTATATTATTTTTATTATTGATAGCTGTTTCTGTTTTTGTAAGTGCATGGCAACAACAAAAAGTTAAACTCTGTGTAAATATTACTAATATATCTAATATTGCAGGTAAACTTAGGGTTGCGGTATATAATGATGAAAAAGATTTCCCTCTTGTTGGTAAGGAATATATATTAAAGCTGATTAATATAAATAACAAGTCTGAGCAATGTGTGTTTGATGTTGATAAAGGTAGAGAGTTTTTAGTGGCTGTTTATCAAGATGAAAACAATAACGATAAATATGATAAAAGTATTTTAAGACTACCATCAGAACCGTATGGTTTTTCAAATAATATAAAACCACGCTTTTCATCACCTTCTTTTTCAGATGTGAAATTTAGAGTAAATACCGATACAACAATTATAGTTCCTTAAATTCGGTTGATTAATAAAATGGTGAAAACCCGTTAAAGCCGTATCCACTACCAAACGGGGTAGTTCCAAAGTTTGAGAATCCGTTATTGTAAAAATTATTACGTGGATAGTTTGAAAATTGCATTTGGGCATTTATAGAAAAATGCTTGTTTACATTGTAGTTTATTCCTACCGATACATCTTTATATTGTTTGTTTATAACCGGAGTGTTTTTGCCGTAAATAGTAGCATTTTCATAAAAAACAGTAGCATTTACATTTATTTTGGGTGTTAATTTATAAATTCCCGATGCATAAGTAAAAAAAGAAGTTTGTTGTAAATTTTGATTTTGCAATGATAATTCGTTAGTGTATGAAAATATATTTCCGTTAAGTTGAGAGTATGATGTTCCGACACCCACAACAACCGATAGTTTTTTTGTTAAATCAATTTTTGCATTTGGCGAAAAATAATTCGTCCAATAATAAGAGTTATTAAACGAAGTACCTACTTGGGAGCCTACATTAAACGAATATTCGGGTTTCCCTAATCCTTCGGAAAAAGATTTCTTTTTGTCGGATTTAAAACTATCCGGCGGTTGAGAATAAATGTTTGCAGAAATAAATAGTATGATAATTATGGTTAAAATATTTTTCATTTCACAACTGTTAAATATAGATGTAAAATTAACATTTTTTTTTAAATATCATTTTTGATAATAAATATCACATCATTTTACATATCGGCACAAATTTATAGTTTGTATTTTATGTTTTATTTATTACATTTTTAGCATTATTATTTTATATGCCTGTTACTATATTTCTCACACTGTCAACTTTAGTGCATAATCTGTTAAAAATATCATCTGAGATAAAAACTTCTGATTTAGCTTGCAGAGTTGTTACATTATTTTCGTTATTGGTAACAGGTTCAACTTTTGAAGTAACTATTTGAACTTCATTAAATATTTTTTGAATATCGGCAAGTAAATTAAAAATATAATTAACATCTTTATTATCATTGTAATCTTTTAAAAGCGACATTAAAGTTGCAAGAGATATTTTTTGGTCGATAATTCGGTCAATCAATTCGTTGTTGTTGGGCGATTCTTTAGCCAGTTCAGTTGCAATATACAACCCTTCGAGCCAACCTCCTGCAATAATAAGTGCTGCTATTTCGGGCTGTCCGGCTTCTTTTAAATAAGCATTGCTGTTCATAAATCCGTCAGTAATAATTGTTAACGACGAATCGCGATTGTTTATGTTTTTCTCAAGTCGGTCTAAAAATCCGGCATTTAAAAAATCAAGAATACCCATTTCGTCGGCTATTTTCTTTGATACCGACATATATTGTATTGTAGTTTGAGTTTGTGAAAAAAGGCTTGCATAGCTTAAATCTGCTCCGTAAACACCAAGATTTAAAGCTCTGTCGCGTGTTGTAGTGTAGTTGTTGATATTATCGGGCGAGTTAAGCAACTTTTCGTTGTAAGTAACGCCGGCTCTTTTTATTAACATTGCTGTTTCAATGGGAGAGGGGAGCGTGTAAAAAACCTGTTTGGCTTTGTTTAAATCATCAACCAAGTTTTCGTTAATTTCAAGTTCTTTCTCTATTTTGTTTTTAATCTCTGTTTTATTTTTATTTGAACTGTTACAAGCTGTTAAAAATAAAATACTTATAAATACAAATGAAACTATTTTTGTCATAGCAAATAAATTTGGTTTTCAGAATGTATAAAAGTAATGAATTTTATATCAAAATTCAAAGTAATTAATTTAATATGTAATTGGTTGATTTTTAGAGTATTGAATGAGAGACGTTTTTTTAATATTCATATAAATATTTTATTTAAAGTGATTTTATGTAATATTTTCCCATTTACTTGTATTGTTAAACCAAAGTTCTTCACCTTTTATTTTTAATGGTGAATTAATGTTATTTTTAAACACTTGTCCTGTTCCTAATCCTTGCGGCATATCGGAGCCATTAATGAAAGTCCACTGGGCAATGGCATTTAATCCGATATTACTTTCAAGAGCCGAAGTAACCCACCGGCCGATATTGTTTTGTTCGGCAAGGTTCGACCACTCTTTGGTGTCTTGTAGTCCGCCTGTAAGCGATGGTTTTAAAATAATATATTGTGGTTTTATTGTTTTCAGTAATTCTATTCTTTGTTTTGTGTCGGATATTCCTATCAACTCTTCATCAAGAGCAACGGGTAGGGGAGTGTTTCGACAAATATATTCCATATGTTTCCATTGACCTTGTTTTATAGGTTGTTCAATGGAATGAATATTTAATTTTGAAAGAGTATTTAATTTTAATAATGCTGTTTCGGGAGTAAAAGCACCGTTTGCATCAACTCTTATTTCTACATCATCGGGGGAGAATGTTTTTCTGATATATTTTAGTAAATCAATCTCATCGTCAAAATTGATGGCACCTATTTTTAACTTTATGCAGGTAAATCCTTGCGATACTTTTTCTTTTATCCTGTTGAGCATTAGCTGCTTGTCGCCCATCCATATCAGTCCGTTTATTTTAATTCCTTTTTTACCGTTGGTGAAATCGGAAGGATATAATATTTTCTCCCCTCCTTTATTTAAATCGGTAAGTGCTGTTTCTATACCGAATTTTACGGCAGGAGAGTTTGATAAATCTCTGTTTTTAATAAAATATTCGGGATTTTTAATAAATTCTTGCAACAACAGTTCTGCTTGTTCAATAGTCTCAGGTGATAGTTTCGGTATTAATGAAATTTCACCTGTTCCTATAATATCAGGATTTTCATCGTGCCAAACAAAAAGATAAAAAGATGGTTTTTGTGTTAAAACACCTCTTGATGTTCCTCCCGGAAAATTGAAAATTAAATTACGAAATATGTATTTTGCTTTAAGCATATTTTATTTTTAAATAATTAATAAAATGCCTGTCCAAATAGAAATTAATAATGTCGATAATGACAGTCGTTTAAGTTCGGGGTCTAACTTTTCGGGTTCATCTGTTTTTATAACGTTATGTAAATGAATAAAAAATAAAATACCCGGCATTATTAAAAACAGTGATGTTGTAATGTTTTTTTTTATAAAAATAAAAATCATCAAAAGCAACAATCCTGTTATGATAATTACTAAATGGTAAATTTTACTTCCTTTTAATCCTAATTTTACGGCAAGAGTATTTTTTCCCGACAATTTATCGTTTACGGCATCTCGCATATTATTTAGGTTTAAAACCCCCACACTGAAAAGTCCCATTGAAATAGCAGGCAACAAAATAATATAGTTGCATTTTAATGTAAATAAGCAGTAAGTGCCAAATGTATTTGCAATACCGAAAAACAAAAATACCATAATATCGCCGAATCCTTTATATCCGAAAGGATTTTTACCTACAGTATATTTTATGGCAGCAGTAATGGCGGCAATACCGCTTAAAAAGAAAATAAAAAAATAAAGATTAAAAATATCCTTGAAAACCATAATAAGCAGACTGATACCCGAAAAAAATGCAATAGTCGATGTTATTATAATTGCATTTTTCATTTGCTTGATGCTTATTATGCCACTTTGAACAGAGCGTTCGGGACCTACTCTTTGTTTGTTGTCGGTTCCTTTTTTAAAATCGCCGTAGTCGTTGGCAAAGTTTGAAAGTATTTGTAAAAGCAGTATGGTTACAACAGTTAATATAAAAATAGTGCTTTTAAAATTATTTTCGGTATAAATAATAAACCCCGTAAGTATTAATCCCGAAAAAGCAAGAGGTAAAGTTCTTAATCGTGCCGCACTTATCCACGCATGTAATGTTGTTATACTCATATGAAATTTTTATTTTAATTATTGTATTATCGCATTTTGGTATTTCTGCATTATCACATTATCGCATTATCACATTATCACATTATCACATTAAATCATTACATCATTGAACCATTGAACCATTGAACCATTGTATAATTAATAATCACCTCATCCAAGCATGTCCTACTATAAAATAAAAGCCGAAGTCTTCGTTGCTCCAAGCAAAGTCCATTCCCATTTGTAAACCAAAAAGGCGAGCTATTTTATATCTGAAACCTGTTCCAATGTTTCTTACAAATTTGCCATCGCCAAATTCTTTAAAATCACTGTAAGCATTGCCCATTCCCGTAAAACCAATTAAATACCAGCGTCTGTAAATATTATATGATAGTTCAGTTTCCATTACACTTGTTTGGTTATCTTGATATTTCATTACAGGTACTCCTCGCATAAAAACCACAGGTCGTGCCCAAAACGGGACGTCACCTATTGAGTTGGTTGTTTCAAATCGTAATCCAATAACAAATTTATTTTTAGTGGGAATGAATCCTAACAAAGAACTTGATATACGACCGTAAGTAGCAGCACCACCAAACCATTTGTCGCTGTAAGTGCTACTTATTTGAGCAAAAATCCCATCTGTGGGGGTAAATATGTTATTGCGAGATTCGTAATTTAGTAATAACGAAAGTTCACTTAAATTAGCTTTAAACTCTTTCCCCGTGTAATCGGGAATGTTGATGGGAATTTCAAAACTGTTTTGTGTATTATAAAGTAAATATTTACCTCCGATAAAAAAATTAGATTCTTTTACACGAAATTTCAGTTGTTGAAACAACAACCATGAGTTCATATTTAAGTTTATGCCGTCGTCAAAAATCAATCCTTGTCCGTAAAATTTAATATTTATATTTAATTTAAAAAATGCTCCAACATATCTAATATGGTCATTTTTATAAAAACCGGCATGAAAACCTCCAAGTCCCCATGTGCCGTTTGTAGTTCCTCCGCCTACTGCACCGGATATGTCGGGAGGACCTTTTCGTTTCATAAACGAAGAGTGAAAAAACATAACACTCATCATACCGCCGTATCCCACAGCAGGTTCTGTTATTATCATAGGAACAGGTAAAAATCCCTCTTTTTGCATAAGCCATTTGCTTATATCAAAAGCATTATCAAGGGTATCGGTGAAAATATCTGTTTTTCTTTGGGCATTTATTGATTGACAGCTCGCAGTAAATATTATTAGCAGTAAAATGTAATTTTTAATACCCATTTAAACTTTTTTTTATTTATTGTGTTTTAATTTTTATAAAATAATTAAAATTGCAATTTACACAAAGGTTTAAAAATATTATTAAAAATAGAAATAGAAGTATTGTGTTACAAAATTATATCATTTTTATGAGCTTAAATAATCAAAAATTAATAAACCATCAGATTATGAAAAAAATATTATTCTCCGTTGTTATGCTTTTGTTGTTTATATTAACAGTTGATGCTCAATATACAACAAAACGAATTAGTAAAGCTCAGCAGGCTTATACTGATAGTTTGAAAAATGTGAAGTATGATTATTTTTTTCCGCTTCTCGGTCAAGGAGCTTACAGCGAAGGATACGATATACCTTATCCGGTAGGTATTATGGCTAATTTTTTCTGGGCAGATCAAGGTATTTTAATTAATAACTTACAATTGGGATATAAAAATGCCTATAATCCGGGAAATAGTTTTGAATTGCGTCCCATCTTAGATGAAAACGGTAAGGAATTAATAAAGTTTGGTAAAAACCGAAATGTATCATACTCTTAAATAATGTTCGTCCTGATATTTGGGTTTTACCGTTTTTAAATGTTTACGGTATTTTTGGTTACGGAAGTTCTCATACAGAAGTTAATATTACCGGACTTGGAGATTATACTTTCGAAACACCCATAACATCAGTAGTAGATCAAGGTATCAGAACTTCCGGATTTGGAGTGTTGGGTGCAGGTGGAGTTGGTCCTATATGGATATCGGTAGATGCTAATTTCACTTGGAATAAGCCTGACTTGTTAGAAAAAGCAACTCGGGCAACTGTTGTGGGTGTAAGGTCAGGACATGCTTTTACATTTAAAAAGAAACCATATCGCAATATTGCAGTATGGGTTGGAGCTATGAGAATAGAAATGCAATCGGAAACCGTGGGAGAAGTGAAACTACGCGATGCTTTTTCTGATGATGTTTGGAATAAAAAACAAGAAATAGTTAATAATTATAATTATTGGTATGATAATGAAGCTACACAATTTCAACAAATAGTAGCGGATAAAACAATAGGTCCTATTGTTGATGAACTTGATGCCAGAGAAGGAGAATCAATTGTTCAATACGGCATTGACAAACAAGTTGCTCAAAAATGGAATATGCTTGTGGGTGGACAGTTTCAGTTTAACAAACGTTGGCAATTGCGTTTTGAAGCAGGTATTTTGGGTGATAGAAAATCATTCTTATCATCGCTTAATTACAGATTTCTATTGTAATTTATATAAATTTTTTTTTATTTATTAATACTCCGACATATTAACAGCTTTTTGTTGAAAACATAATACAATAACACTGTTAAATAATCGTTTTCTTTTTACCTTTACACGAAAATAAAAATAAATTAGTGATGACATACAATTTATTGAAAGTTAATGTATTAGTTTTATTAGGTCTTATTTTATCTTCACATCTGTTTTCTCAAAACTCCTTATTATATGCCGACGAAGATTTGAATTATAAAAAAGGAATTGAACTTTTTGAAAAAGAAAAATATTCCGAAGCACAATATTATTTTAACGAAGCAGTAAAATATTATGGTGATGAACATACTGACGCTAAGGCTGATGCCGAATATTATATGGCATTGTGTGCCATAGAACTTTTTAACGACGATGCCGAATATCGCATGGAGCAATTTATAGCTCATTATCCCGAAAGTCCCAGCACGCGAATGGCATATTTTGAAATGGGAAAGTATAAATATAGAAATAAAAAATACGACAGAGCTCTTTATTTTTTCAATAAAGTGTGGAAACAAAACCTTTCAAAGAATCAACTTGCCGAATATTACTTTAAAAGAGGATATTGTTATTTTAAAGAAGATAATTTAACAAAAGCGGCAAAAATGTTTTATGAGATTTTAAATTCAGATTCAAAATACGCATCACCGGCAAATTATTATTATGCACACATTGCTTACATAAATAAAAATTACGAAACAGCATTAAATGGATTTAATAAACTAAAAGAAGACCCGACATTTGCACCTATTGTTCCATATTATATTGTGCAAATATATTATCTGCAAGGTAAAGAAGACAAAGTGCTCGAATATGGTAATAAACTGTTGGCTTTACCAAAAACAAAACGTGAAGCGGAAATATCACGATTGGTAGGCGAAGCTCTTTATGCCAACAAACAATATCAAGAAGCAAAAGAGTATCTTGAAACTTATAAGAAAAAATCAGATAAATATACGCGTCAAGATATTTATGAACTTGGATATGTTTACTACATGACTCGCGATTTTGATAAAGCCGTTTCCACATTTTCAAATATTACAAATGTTGAAGATGAGCTTACGCAAAATGCTTATTTCCATATGGCTGACTGTTACCTGAAAATGAACAAAAAAGAGCAAGCTCGAATGGCTTTCGAAGCAGCATCAAAACTTGACTTCAACAGCGATGTAAAAGAAATTTCACTACTAAATTATGCAAAACTTTCGTATGAATTATCGTATTCGCCTTTTAACGAAACTATTAATGCATTTTATAAATACATAACAACTTATCCAAATTCAATACATAAAGATGAAGCTTACAGCTATTTGGTGAAAGTTTATCTTACTTCAAAAAACTATAAAGATGCACTTGCATCGTTAAATAAAATTAAAGTAAAAACACCCGAAATGCTTGCTGCATATCAGCGAGTAGCTTTTTTTAGAGGTTTAGAATTATTTAATAACTTGCAATTTTCCGGAGCTTTGGCTGCTTTTAATATATCATTGCAACAGCGAAATTTTGATAAACAGATACATTCTCTTGCAATTTATTGGAAAGCCGAAGCACTATACAGATTAAAAAAATATGATGAAGCAGCAGAATTTTATAATAAATTTTTGTTGACACCCGGAGCTTATCTCTTATCCGAATATAATAATACCTATTATAATATGGGATATTGTAATTTTAAGCAAAAGCAATACGAATCTGCAATATCGTGGTTTCGTAAATATTCCGATAAAGGGAATGAAGTTAATCAAGTTAAGCGTGCCGATGCTTTTATTCGCATAGGTGATTGTTACTTTGTGCAACGAAAGTATTATTCGGCAATTGAATTTTACGATAATGCTATAACTCTCGATACTTTTGATGTTGATTATGCTATATTTCAAAAAGGATTTTCTTTTGGGTTGTTGAAAAAATATAACGACAAAATCACTACATTAAGTATTTTATTGACAAATAATCCTAATTCATCGTATGCTGCTGATGCACTGTATGAACGAGGCAGAAGTTATATGGCAATAAATTCTGCAGATTCGGCTATTGCCGATTTTAACTTGTTGCTTACGCAATATCCGAATAGTATTTATGTTGTTAAAGCATTGTTGCAACTCGGACTATTACATTATAATAAAAATGAGTATGAACAAGCTCTTGCAGCTTATAAACAAGTAGTAAAAGATTATTCCGGAACCAAAGAGTCGCGTGATGCAATGTTGGGTATAAAAAATATTTATCTCGATATGAATAATATTGATGAATATTTTGCTTTCGCAAAAAAACAAGGAGGTGAAGGAAATGTTACTGTTACCGAAAAAGATTCGTTAACTTATCTTGCTGCTGAAAAAATTTATATGTCAGGCAACTGGAAATTGGCTCAAAATATGTTTAACAATTATCTGCAAGAGTTTACCGATGGTAAATTTGTAGTAAATGCACACTATTATCGCGGTGATTGTAATTTGCGAGCCGGTGTTGCCGATTCGGCACTTGCCGATTTTAGTTTTGTTGTTGACAAACCTAAAAATATATTTACAGAATCGTCACTTTTAAATGCAGCAAATTTAAATCTTGAAAAAGGTAACAATTCTCTTGCTTATGAGTTGTTTAATCGACTGGAAAATAGTGCCGAAGTTAAAGCAGATTTATTAATTTCTCGAAAAGGACAAATGCAGGCTGCATTTGCTATGAAAAACTATAATAAAGCAATAGAAGCGGCACGCAGAGTTTTAATTACCGATAAAGTTCCCGAAGAAGATGTTCGGCAAGCTCGTTTGATAATGGGAAAATCGTATCAAGCACAAAACTTACTTGATGCAGCAATTGTGCAATACAGAATTTTAGCATTAGATGTTAAAAACGCAGAGGGAGCCGAAAGTAAATACAGAGTTGCCGAAATATTGAAACAACAACAAAAACTTGACGATGCTGAAAAAACAGCACTTGAATTTATTAATACAGGAACCACACATCAATATTGGCTTGCAAAATCATTTATTTTACTTTCGGATATTTATCTTGAAAAAGGAGACCGTTTTCAAGCAAAAGCAAATTTACAGGTTCTTTTTGATAATTACACAATAACCGATGACGGCATAATAGATGAAGCTACAAAAAAGTTTGATGCTATTGTTTTAAAAGAGAATAGACAGTTTAAAAATGATTCAACCAAGTTTGAATAAACTAATAGTTTTTAAATGAAGAATTTATTTAAAATATCAGCGGCAGTATCGTTATTAATGTTTTTTGGTGCAGCAAAAGCACAAGAAAATATTAATCAGGAAGTAAAAGTTATTAAGGCTTATGTGCCTGTTATTAACGATGCTTATAAAATAAGTGAACTACCTAAAATTGTTGATACAAACAAGGTAATTACAAAATTTAATTATGAAATACTTCCTGTGCAGTATAAAACTGTATTCTATCCCAAACAAATTAAACCTGCAAGATTAATTAGCGAGCCGTTGTCAAAACTGTATATAGGGCAAGCAAAAATTGGTTTTGGTTCATACTTATCGCCTTTGGCTGAAGTGCATATAGGAAGCAAACGCTCTAAGCAATTAAATTGGAATATATTATTGCATCATAACTCATCGCACGGAAAAATTAAAAACGAAGTAAATGAAAAAGTTTATGCAGGATTGAGCAACTCGTTGATAAACGGGCAGATACACTATTTTGCAAAAAAAAGTAAAGAGTTAACTTTTGGTGCCGATTTTGCCAATAAGGTAAATTATTATTACGGGTATAACCCCGATGTGATAAGTGAAACAATTCATGCACCTTTATTAAAAGATTCTATTGAAAATCAAGTAATAAATGTGTTTAATATTTACGGAAATTGGCGAACAAACTATATAGATTCTTCGCATGTAAATTACAATATTGATTTGGGATGGCGAACATTGTCTGCCAGAGGAGGAATTAATGAAAATGTATTGAAAATAGAAACAGACTTAAATTATTTCTTTGAAAAAGAGTTTGTCGGAGCCGATTTGGCTTTAAACTATTATTCATATTCAGGATTAGATAGTGTTGAAAATGGTGCTGTTGTGAAATTTAGCCCATGGATTGGTGTGTTTGGTGATAAGTGGCGAATAGTAGCAGGTGTCAATACTTTTTACGACCAAGCACGTTTAGAGTATTTTTTCTCTCCACGGGTGAGTATGCACTATAATGTTATCGACTATTTTTTAATTCCTTATGTTGAAGTCAATGGAGATTATGATGTTAACAGTTATAAGGATATTTATTATAAAAACAATTTTGTCGATCAGTTATTAGTAGTTAAACCTACCGAAACAAAGTTGAATATGACATTCGGCTTACGCGGAAATATAAGTTCTAAGATAGCTTTTAATGCTAAAATAGATTATTCTAAAATTAATAATCAACATTTTTTTGTAAATGATACTTCATTATTGTTGCAAAATAAATTTGTAGTAGTTTATGATGATATTTCGCGAGTGAGAATATTGGGGGAAATATCATATAAAACAAGTGAGAAGCTGTTTTTATCACTGAAAGGTAATTTTTATCAATACACTATGGATAGAGAACTCAGAGCGTGGCATATGCCTAATTTTACACTTAGTTTAAATGCCCGTTATGTGTTACAAAATAAAATTATTTTAAATGCAAATGTATTCTCAATAGGAAAGAGGTATGTGCGAGATTTTGACAGAAATAACAGTATTGTTGAAAAACAGTTGCAAGGACTTGTTGATTTGAATCTTGGAGTGGAATACAGATTGTCAAAAATGTTTTCGGCATTTGCATATTTTAATAATATAAGTGCTGTAAAGTATTATGAATGGAACAATTATCCATCACAACAATTTAATGTGATGATGGGAGTAACTTATGCATTTTAAAAAAAAGTTTTATAGCAAACCTAACAATTTTAAAAACCTGTTAGGTTTGTAGGGTTACATTAAATTTGAGGTAGAACTTAAAAAAAAGCTTTTAGCAAATTTTACTTGTTTAAATCTTGTTAAAAACTACTATAAATAAAAAGCATAAAATAGCTGTAAATAGGGTTATTATAACTATATTTGTTTGTTTGTATAATTGCATAGCGTAAGATTGTAATTATTTAAAAATAAACAAGTTACAATAAAATATTTTCAATAATGAGTGAACAGGAAAAAAAACAGGCTCAGCAGAATTACGGAGCAGACAGTATTCAGGTGTTAGAAGGATTGGAGGCAGTTCGTAAAAGACCGGCAATGTATATTGGCGATATTGGAGTAAAAGGATTGCATCATCTTGTATATGAGGTGGTTGATAATTCAATAGATGAGGCTTTGGCCGGTCACTGTAATAATATTGATGTAATAATAAATGAAGATAATTCAATAACTGTAAAAGATGACGGACGCGGTATTCCTACCGAAAAACATATTGGAGAAGGAAAATCAGCTCTTGAAGTAGTAATGACGGTTTTACATGCCGGAGGTAAATTTAACAAAGATTCTTATAAAGTGTCAGGAGGATTACACGGTGTAGGAGTATCTTGTGTTAATGCCCTTTCAACATATTTGCGAGCTGAAATTCATCGCGACGGTAAAATATATGTTCAGGAATATTCAATCGGTAAGCCGTTGGGTGATGTTCAAATTATCGGTGAAACCGATAAAACAGGAACAATAGTTACCTTTATGCCGGATAATTCTATATTTACACTTGTTGAGTATAAATATGATATTCTTGCAGCTCGTTTGCGAGAGTTGGCTTTCCTTAATAAAGGAATTCACATCTCGCTTACCGACATGAGAGAAAAAGACGAAGACGGTAATTCTGTTCGCGAAGAATTTTATTCGGAAGAAGGATTAAAAGAATTTGTTCAGTATCTTGACGGAACACGCGAAACATTAATTGATACACCAATACATGTTATTACCGAAAAAAATGACGTGCCGGTAGAGTTAGCTATGCAATATAACAATTCGTTTACCGAAAACGTGCATTCGTATGTAAACAATATAAATACAATTGAGGGAGGAACACACCTGACAGGTTTTAGAAGAGGCTTGACAAGAACTCTGAAAAACTGGGCTGAGAAATCGGGAATGCTTGCCAAATTAAAATTTGACATCAGTGGTGACGATTTCAGAGAAGGATTAACAGCTGTAATATCGGTTAAAGTAGCCGAACCACAATTTGAAGGTCAAACAAAAACAAAACTTGGAAACTCCGAAGTCAGTTTGGCTGTTGATCAAGCTATAAGCACCATGCTTAGCAATTATCTCGAAGAAAATCCGAAAGATGCAAAAATCATAGTTCAAAAGGTAATATTAGCAGCACAAGCTCGTCATGCAGCACGTAAAGCTCGCGAAATGGTGCAACGCAAATCGGTAATGGCCGGTGGCGGTTTACCCGGAAAATTAGCCGATTGTTCAGATAAAGACCCTGCAAACTGTGAAGTATATCTTGTTGAGGGTGACTCGGCAGGCGGAACAGCAAAGCAAGGTCGCGACCGTAAATTTCAGGCTATTTTACCGTTAAGAGGTAAAATTTTGAATGTTGAAAAAGCAATGCATCATAAAGTTTTTGAGAGTGAAGAGATTAAAAATATATTTACGGCTCTTGGCGTAACAATAGGAACAGAAGACGACAGTAAAGCTCTTAATCTTGAAAAATTACGTTATCATAAAATAATAATAATGACCGATGCCGATGTTGACGGTAGTCACATCTCTACCCTTATCATGACTTTCTTTTTCAGATTTATGAAAGACTTAATAAAGAAAGGTTATTTGTACATAGCTACTCCACCTTTATATTTAATTAAAAAAGGTAAAAACCAAGAGTATTGTTGGAACGAAGAACAACGCGAGCGTCTTGTTATGGAATGGGGTGGTGGTAACGAAGGAAGTGTTCATATTCAGCGTTACAAAGGTCTTGGAGAAATGAATGCCGAGCAACTTTGGGACACAACAATGAATCCTGAAAACAGAACATTGCGTCAGGTAACAATAGAAAATGCCGCCGAAGCCGATCATATTTTCTCAATGCTTATGGGAGATGATGTGCCGCCGCGACGTGAATTTATTGAGAAGCATGCTAAATACGCAAATATAGATGCTTAATTTGGTAAAAATTAATTTATAAATATGTAATTAAAACCGTCTTAGAATAAGGCGGTTTTTTTATTTTAAATAATTATTTGTATATTGGGTTGTTACTATAACTACGAATAACATGTCGGTAAACACAAATAATGAGGTTGCTAATGTAACTGATAATGAGTGGAAAGTGTTGTTTTTGTCGAAGAATAGAGATTTTCCGTCAGTATTTGTAGATAATTTTGATAAAAAATATTTACATAACTTTTTTGTATCTTTTGAGTTGTTTACAAATGAAAAAAGTCTTTATAAGCGATTATTAAAAACCGATAAACAACTGTTAATATACATTTATACTAAGGGGTACAGTGAGGATGAAATAACTTTAATTGTTGAAACAATACGAGAAGCTAACAGTGAAGAGAACTACTTTTTTGTTTTATGGTCAGATAATCCTTGGACTGAATCTTATGTGGGTTTGTTGAAAAATAGTATTATAAACGATATAAGAACATCTTCAAATTTAATTAAAAACAGACTCTTTAATATTATTTATACTAATATTAAGAATTACAACATTTTCTTGGAACTGGAATCGTATAAAATTGAACTTGAAAATAAAATAGCCCTGCGAACCGAAGAGCTGAATAAAAAAAATGATGAATTAATTAAGCAATCAAAATTTATTGAGAAACAAAATATAGATATTTCATTACGAAATGAAGACTTGGAAAAGGCTTTTAAAAAGTCAAGTATTCAGCATGTTAAGTTGCAAAAGGCATTGTATGATAATGAAAACAAACGAACAGAATTACTTAAAATTTTAAAAGAGTTACAACAAAAAAATAATATATTAAAAACACGTAATGAAGAGATTGCATCTCAGCGTGATCGTATTGAACAACAAAACGAAGAGATTCAAACGCAACGCGATTTGGCTTTAAAGCAACGTGATAAAATAATAAAACAACAAAATGAAATAAACGAAAACATACAATATGCTCGCAGGATACAGCAAGCATTATTACCGCCTTTTGAGTTTATTAAACAATTATTGCCTGAGTATTTTATTTTTAATCGTCCCAAAAATATAGTAAGTGGTGATTTTTATTGGATATCGCAAATTAAGCAAAAAACAATAATAGTGGTTGGTGATTGCACCGGACATGGTATTTCGGGAGCAATGATGAGTATGCTCGGAGCTGCATTTTTAAACGAAGTCGTTAATAATAATAATATTACAAATTCTACTCAAATTTTAGAGCAATTACGAAAGAGAGTAATAACATCGTTGCATCAGAAAATAGGTAATTCAACGTATTCACACGATGGAATGGATATTTCTGTATGTATTGTTGATATTGTAGATAATACATTGCAATATTCGGGAGCAAATAATTCGTTGTATATAATTAGAAAAAATAAACTTATTGAATTAAAACCCGATAAAATTCCTATCGGTATTCATGAATTTTTTGAGGAGCCGTATGCTTCCGTTGAAATGAATTTGTATAAAGGAGACTCTGTTTATATGTTTTCAGATGGTTTTGCCGATCAGTTTGGAGGTGATAAAGCTCAAAAATTAAAATATTCAAGATTTAAAAATATTTTACTTAAAATAAACAGATTGCACTATAGTGTAAGAACAGAAGAATTGGGAAAAGAATTTGAACAGTGGAAAGGAAAAAATGAACAGGTAGATGATGTGCTGGTTTTAGGATTTAATATAGTATAATTCTTTATTATTTAATCTTGAGTTAAGATATTCAATTTTTAACCATATACTTACTAAAACGTTTGTGTTTCCATAGTTGAAGCATTGTTTTTGCTGTATAATAAGTTATAAAATATTGTAGAATTACTATTAATATTCCCCCTGTGGTTATCAGTAATATAAATTTATCTTTACTTAAAGATACTCCTAAAACTTCGTTTGCTGTTTGTATTGAATTTTCGACATCAGACATAGCTGTAAACCAAGCCAACAAAGTAATCATCAATAAAACAAAACTTGTATATAAAGCTCCTTTTTTGAAATTTTTTGTTATTTCACGTTCTATCTTATAATTACTCATAACGCGTATCGACAAATAATTACCTGCAAGAAAACCCAATAAAAGATTAAAAACAGGAATACCCATAAAATATCCCAAAACACTTATAGAGAAAAATATATAAACTATTGCCAATACTCTTTTTTTGATTTTATAAAATTGAAAAGGAATAACCAATTCTTTATTAAGCCATAGCCCGATAACCAAACCGCCAACAGCAAACAATAATGCTTTTAAATCATTTACAAAAGTGCTGCTTATCCACCAACTGATTAAAAACAGAGCCATGGGGATTGGTGTTTGATATAAAACTATTGTGAAAAGTTTACGGTAAAAACAAACTATATTAAGCAGTATTCCCGTAATTAAACCTGTAAAACCCAATATATAAGCAACAGTTAAGTTATATTCATAATATCCGATAAAATATCCCGATATTGATAAAGACATCGGAAATATTGTTGCCAAAAGAATTAATTTTATTTTTAAATCTTTTTTTAACGGATACATAATTGTAAATTTAGTTGTAGTTTTTTACAAGTTACTTATACTAAAACTTATTTCAAAATATAATTATCAACAATTGTTATCTTTCAGGGGCAATCCATTTTTTGTTGTAATATAAATATTCACCTACATTTTTATTGTAACTGTTCAATAATTCTCGCGAATCTTTAACAAAAAGAATCATTTTGTTATAATGTTCTTTTGAGATAAAAAAATCGGGATTTAACTCAAATCTTGCAGCAGGTAAAATATGGAAATGCTTTTTGCCTTTAATTACAGGTGTATAAACCCAAGTAAGAAAATATCCGTTTTGAGTAATAAAAATACTATCATTTCTTTTTTCTAAAACAATTTTTATCATCTGTCCGCCATCGGTATATCGCTTTCGCTGATTTGAAATAAAATTACCCAACGAGTAAGTAATAAATTGCGGTAAAATAGAATCTTGTATTAATTCACTTTTTTGAATAACATGCGGATGACTTCCGATAACAAGATTTGCCCCGTTGTTAAAACAAACTCCGGCAATTTTTTTTTGCACCTGATTAGGTTGATGTTGATATTCACTTCCCCAATGTATAAATACGATTATAATATCGGGGTTTTGGTTTTTTGCTTTTTGTAAATCACTTTTAATAATGTTTGTGTCAATAATATTAACAACAACAGGTTTAGGAACAGGTATTCCGTTTGTGCCGTAAGTATAATTTAATATTACTGTTTTAAATCCGTTTTTATTTACTGTTAAAGGATATTTATTGGCTCGTTCTTCTTTCGACAAAAAAGTTCCTGTATGTGTGATATGCAGTGAGTCAAGAATCTTTATTGTTCTGACAACTCCTTGTTTTCTGCGGTCAACCGAATGATTGTTTGCCGTGCATAAGATATCAATGCCGGCTTGTTTTGCCGCCATAGCCAAAGCATCGGGTGAACTGAATTGAGGGTACCCCTTAAACGGAGGTCCGGCAAGCGTTACTTCAAGATTTGCAATTGCTATATCAACACTTGATATTTCATCGGTTACATATTTAAAAACTTCTGAATAATCATAAGTTCCATCCAACTGTAAGGCACTGTGTATTTGTGAATCGTGTCCCATAATATCGCCCATAAAAAGCAATGACAGTGTTGTGTCTTGAGCTTTAACCGATAATAAAGCTATTGAAAAAAATAAAATAAAAAAAGTTCGCATAAATTTTAAATTAAGATTTTTTTTAAAAATAACCTTTATCAACAGATATTCAAAAAAATAAGTCTTAAACATCAAAATTTGCATTTCTAATTTGAATTTATCATTTTTGAATAAATATTTTAGTGGGGTGATAGATTATTATAATACAAACCTTAAGTTATTATTTAAATATTATTCCTAATAAAAAAATCATACTTTATGAAAACAATAATTCAGCTTTTTGAGGAGAATGTGCAAAAATTCCCCGATAACCCTTTATTGTGGGAAAAAATTACCGACAAATATGAAAAAACAACATATAAAGAGACTAAAGATATAGTTGAAATTTATGCAGGAGGACTGTTGAGTCTTGGAATAAAAAAAGGCGACAGGGTGGCATTATTGTCCGAAGGTCGCAGTGCATGGGTTTATAGCGAACTGGCAATACTTTATACGGGAGCTGTTGATGTCCCTCTGTCTGTTAAACTTGAACCTGTAGAACTAAAATTCAGACTTGAGCACTCCGGTTCACGTATAATTATTGTTTCAAAAGGACAAGCCGGTAAAGTTGAATTAATAAAAAACGAATTGCCTGATTTAGAAAAAGTCATCTATATTGACGATAAAGAATCTTACGATGGAGATGATTTATCTCTTTCAAAACTTTATAAACTCGGTATTGAGTACAACAATACTAACCCCGAAGCCGTTACAAAAGCAAAAAATGAAGTTAAAGGCAATGACTATGCTAATATAACTTATACATCGGGAACTACTGCCGACCCAAAAGGAGTAGTTTTATCGCATCGTAATTATACGGCAAATGTTGAACAATCGTTATCGCTTATAACTATTCCTCCCACATTTAAAACACTGCTTATCTTACCGTTAGACCACTGTTTTGCTCATGTTGCGGGTATTTATAGTTTTATAGCAAACGGTGCGGCAATGGGATTTGTGCAACTTGGCGATACTCCCATGCAAACATTAAAAAATATTCCTGTTAATATTAAAGAAATAAAGCCCGATTTGCTTTTGAGTGTTCCGGCTCTTGCCAAGAATTTTAAAAAGAATATAGAAAAAGGTATTGCCGAAAAAGGAAAATTTACCGAAACTCTTTTTAAATTAGCATTAAAAACAGCTTATGCTTACAACAAAGAAGGATACAATAAAGGAAAAGGATTAAGTTTTATGCTCAAACCACTGGTTAATTTATTTGATAAAATATTATTCAGCAAAGTCAGAGAAGTATTTGGCGGCGACATGAAATATTTTATCGGAGGAGGAGCATTACTTGATATAGAATTACAGCGTTTTTACTACGCCATAGGTATTCCAATGATGCAAGGTTACGGATTGTCGGAAGCAACTCCTGTTATTTCATCCAATTCATTAAGAAAACACAAATTAGGCTCAAGCGGATATTTGGTTCAACCTATGGAGCTGAAAATATGCGATGAAGATGGAAATGCATTGCCTATAGGCAAAAAAGGAGAAATAGTAATAAAAGGTGAAAATGTGATGCAAGGCTATTGGCGAAACGAAAAAGCCACTGCCGAAGTAATAAAAGATGGTTGGTTGCATACAGGCGACTTAGGCTATATGGACAACGACGGATTTTTATACGTTTTAGGCAGATTTAAAAGTTTGCTTATAAGTCACGACGGTGAAAAATATTCGCCCGAATCTATTGAAGAAATGCTTGTTTCAAAATCGCCGTATATTGAAAATGTAATGCTGCACAATAATCAAAATCCTTATACAACAGGACTAATCGTGCCAAACAAAGAAGCTCTTAAACGTGCTCTTTTCGATAAAGGACTTGATACTACATCTCCCGAAGCAAAAGAGGAAGCATTGCGTATTATTCAGCAGGAAATTAATCAATTTAGAACAGGCGGTAAATTTGAAGGACATTTTCCCGAAAGGTGGTTGCCTGCCGCTGTTGGTATTGTTGAAGAACCTTTCTCGGAACAAAACAAAATGATTAACAGTACTATGAAAATGGTTCGCGGAAAAATTATCGAACATTACAAAAATAAACTCGACTTTCTTTACACACCCGAAGGAAAAGAAATTACTAACGATATGAACAAAAAAGCCATTGAAGTGTATTTTAACAATTAATATATGATACTTTAAAAAAGTAAGCAAAACTTAACAGATTTTGTCTAACTTTTACAAGAAAAAATCTCAGTATCATCAAGTTAGCGTGCATAGTTGAAACGAAAGAGAAAAATTTGAAAAATTAGCAAATCTGATTTTTAGAATCTAAAAAAATCGTATCTTTGAAAAAAGATTTGAATTATGGTGGAATTTAGAGAGAAATACATAAATCCTTTTACCGATTATGGTTTCAAAAGACTATTTGGTGAAGAACCAAATAAAGATTTGTTGCTTGATTTTTTAAACGAACTTTTAAAAGACCAAGAAGGAAAAATTACTGAAATTTCATACTTACCAAACGAAAAATTACCAATTTCTGTTGGCGATAGAAAAGCAATTTTTGATATTTATTGCACAAATGAAAAAGGAGAACAATTTATTGTTGAAATGCAAAAAGCTGAACAGAAATTTTTTAAAGACAGAACTGTTTTTTACTCTACATTTCCTATTCAAGAGCAAGCAAGAAATAAAGATAGATTTTGGAATTTTGAATTAAAAGCGGTTTATACAATCGGAATTTTAGACTTTGTTTTTGAAGAAAGCGACCCGGATAAATACAGACACGATGTAAAATTAACAGAACAGGAAACCAAAGAAGCTTTTTACGATAAACTTATTTACATATATCTTGAAATGCCTAAATTCAACAAAAGTGAGAAAGAATTAAAAACTCGCTTTGAAAAATGGATGTTTGTATTGAAAAACTTACCAAAATTAGATAGAATACCTGTTGAATTAAAAGAACAGATTTTTTTAAAACTTTTTGAAACAGCCGAAATAGCAAAATTAAAACCGGAAGAATACAAACAATACGAAGCAAGTATGAACGCATACAGAGATGTGAAAAATTCTATTGATACGGCTTTTGAAAAAGGTGAAAAGAAAAAAGCGATTGAAATTGCAAGGAAAAGTTTAAAAGAAGGCTTATCAATTGATTTAATTATTAAAATAACAGGATTAACAAAAAAAGAGATTGAAGAATTGAAAGAAAAATAACGACACGCTAACAATGGCTATACTTCATTTGCGATATAGTGCTATTTTGAAAAATAAATGCAAAAAAATACGCAAACGAAAGCATAGTCCAACCGATAGTTATTTGATTAAAAACAACAGTTTTTATGTTATCTAAAATATTATCTTTTGTTGAATTGTCTTGATTTAATGAAAGATAATATTTTTATTTGTTAACATAAAATTTACAACAATAAGCAGATGACAATTGTAAATAAAAAATCAAGATATCGCCTTTACTTTACGGCTATGATTTTTGCCTTTTTATGGGTAATAATAGGCGATCTTGTGGCAATGCACATAAGAGTAATTGCCGGAATTGACCTTTACGGTTGTCATCAGCCATTTGCAAAAACTCATAAAGACCAAAAAAACTTTAAAGTTAAAAATCACAAATCGGTTGATAATTCAAAAATAATAAACTCGTTTCTAAGTGCCGATAAATTATTGTTTTCGGCAAATTATTTCATAAAAATAACTATTTGCAATTTTTCATCCGTAAATATTATTTTACAATCACTTATTCCTGATAATACACTCAGAGGCTCACCTTCAATTTCATAAATCTATCTTCTTTTTGTCTTTTTGTAAATCATCTGCAATTGGTGACGGTATGCTTATTATTTTTGCAACAAAGAATATATTTTGCTGTATTTGATTTGATTTAAGTATGCGACAAAAGACAACTATTTATCTTTTTATTTAATAATCATTACTTTAATAAAACGAATGAAGCAAACAGGCATTTTGTTAGTTGTAATATTATTGCAATTAACTGCTTTTTCGCAAAACAAATCTTTTGTTATTAAGGCTGTTGACTTTAATACAAAAAAAAATTTACCGTATGTAAATGTAGGCTTTGAAGATATTCAAAATCATAAAAAATATTATACGGTAACAAATCAAAACGGAACAGCCGAAAATATTTGTCAATCGCCGTGTATTGTAACATTATCAATGGTAGGATATAAAACGTTGATTGATACGGTGCTTCCGCAAACAAATAAAACATTTGAGCTAAATGAAGATGTTTTTAATCTGAATCAAGTTGTGGTGACGGCAACACGCACAAAAAAAACATTGAAAGATGCTCCTGTTATTACACAAATAATATCTGCCAAAGATATTTCCGACAGAGGTATTACAAATGTGCGTGAAGTTTTGGAACAAGATATACCCGGACTTGAATTTCAACGCGGCGGTTTTGGAACTGATATAAAAATGCAAGGACTCGAAGCAAAAAATATTCTTATACTGATTGATGGTGAACGACTTGCCGGTGAAAACGGTAACAATATCGACTATTCGCGAATAAATCCCGATAATATTGAAAAAATAGAAATTGTAAAAGGTGCCTCGTCAGCTCTTTACGGTTCACAAGCTATGGGCGGTGTTATAAATATTATTACAAAAAAAACTCGTAAAAGGATTGAAGCATCAATAAGTTCGCAGTGGACACAGAAAAACGAAACAAACTATACAACAATTGCTCCCGATGATCCCAAATATATTTATAAAGATAATTTGGATTTACTTAACTTGAATTTAAACACATCGGTAGGTTTTAATTTCAATAAAATAAGCGGTAGAACAGATTTTAATGCAAAATCGTATGATGCCTATCTGCTTTACGACAAAAAAACAATAACAAAAAAGTTTACCAATATCGATACTGTAATTTACAATGCCGCAAATCCGCTGCCCACAGGAATAAACGGCTATAAAGACTATTCGATTAATCAAAAATTTAATATCGCTTTAAGCGATAAAATAGGCGTGAAATTAAACGGTTCGTATTACAATCATAACGAATATGATTTTGTTCCCGACAATGTTTTTCAAAAATATATTGACTATACTTACGGAGGTCAAATTGATTACAATCCTTCAGATGATTTATCGATAATTGCATCGTTTCATTTCGACCAATACCGAAAATTCGATTTTTACGAAAAATTAAACGAAAAATCTCTTAATTACCGTAATACTTTTATAAATCCGAAATTGACAGCATCGGTAAAAGTTTTAAATAAACACTTAATAACCGGTGGTGGTGAATTATTTTCGAATACTCTGCTTACCGATAAATTTTCAGCGGAAGCATTAATCGAAAAATCAAACCTTACTTCTATTATTTTTGTGCAAGATGATTATAACTTATCAGACAAATTGAACTTTATTGCCGGAATAAGAACCGATTATCATTCGGAATTCGGATTGCATATTTCGCCTAAACTATCGGCTATGTATAAGATGAAACACTGGACTTTCAGAGCAAACTATGCCAAAGGGTTCCGTTCACCTTCGCTAAAAGAATTGTATATGGATTGGGATATTGCTTGGTTTACCATTAGAGGTGATGAAAATTTAAAACCCGAAACCAATAACTATTTCTCAGCATCGGCTGAATTTACCAAAAGTTTTATAAATACATCGGTAACAGCGTATTATAATAATTTAAAAAACAAAATTGACGGTGTTTGGAAAGAAAACCAAACCGTTTATCAATATGTAAATGTAAGCAACGCTGAATTAAGCGGCATTGAAGTGTTGGCTAAAATAAAGTTGCCGCTAAATTTTATACTTGGAGGTGCATACAGTTTTTTACAAGATAAACGCCCGCAAGGAGATTTGGTATCTTCGGCAAGTCCTCATTCGGGAAACATTAAATTAATGTATAACTTTTTACACAATAAATATAATTTGAATATAACACTACTATCAACAATAATAGGAGCAAAAGATTTTTACGTAACCGAAACAATAGAATATAGAGGTGAAAAGGTTGATGGCATTTATCCTGTGCATTTTGATGCTTACTCTATTTGGAAAATTGCCGTAAGCCAAAAATTCATGAATGGCTTAACATTAACTATGGGTGTTGATAATATTTTTAATTACACTGCCGATATTGTAAATTTTAATACATCAACAACACCCGGCAGGAGAGGATTTGTTAGCCTAAAAGTTGATATTGATAAATTAATTAATAATTCAGTTTATAATTTTAATAATTAAATAATTACTACAATGAGAAACAAAATTTATTTTTTAGGATTAATTCTAATGAGTTTTGCAACAATGTTGACATCGTGCGACAGTGATGATGATAATTCAACACAAGAAACAAACAGTGCGGTAACAGTGTCGCTAACAACTCAAAACAATGTAAAAACAGATGTTTGGGTATATTTTTCGTTTGATACAAAATCGGAAGTTGCCGATATTGATTCATCAAATTATAAAACATCCGACAAGTGGGATATTGCATTTCATAGCCGTCATGTTCGTTTAAACGGAGGAACTTCGGGACAAGGAAAAGCTGAGGCTTACGATGCCGGTATTGTTGATTTTGCAAGCATAACAAAAGCACCCGAAGGCAGATATATTAAAGATTCTTATGTTGACAGTGTTTTGTATGCGGGAATGGGTGCACACGGACCAATATTAGTAGGAACAAATCTTAATCCTGTATTTGAAACCGCTTTTAGTTACGACCAAAATACTCATCCGCCAACATATTCAGCATCAATGCATGTTTACGTTATAAAAACGCGAACAGGCAAATTTGCAAAAATATTACTTACCGATTATTATAACGATAAAGGAGAAAGCGGATATATAAGTTTTAAATATCAGTTAAGTAAAGATGATAAAGGGAATTTTTAAAATTTAGGGAGTTGTCTGAAAAGTCAAGGTTTCGCTATATATACAAGATTGTGAAATAAAAAAGATTAATATGCAATAATTAAAGCGAAACCTTGACTTTATTTTTTAATAAAATATTGTTTTAAACAATTCTTTCAAACTTTCAATTTTTCACTTTAATTTTATTCTTTAAAGTAATTTAAATCAACATTTATTGCTTGCATAAAGTTTGTTAAATCCTTATCGGCACCAAAAGGACGATTTATATAAATTCTTTTAATATCCGATACAATTTTACTATATAATTCGGGATTTGTTTTTTTAAATTTAAAAGTAAAAGTGCCTGTTTCATTTAAAACATCAACAAACTCTTCTTTTAAGTCTTTTCCAAATGAGGATAATTTCTGTTCTTGTTCGGCAATAAATTCATTTGCTTCTTTTATTACATCTTTCCCTTTATGTGTAATATTGTAAAAGCCAAAACTCTTTAAAACAGGTATTGAATTTATATAGCCGTTTTTATGTAGTGGCATGAAAATCCTTTTATTGATAAACCCACTCGGCATGCTGTAATTTCTTAAAACATAATTAGTTAATGTCTTTGTTTGTAGTTGTTCATATTCTTCAAAAGGACTTAAAAAAGATTTTTCAAAAGGTTTAGGTTCATAACCGGTATAGTTTTCACCTTTTTCAAACATAAAATATTTTTGTTTTTTTCTGGAACGTTCTGTCGGATAGTTATATATTCTAACAAAACGAATAATATTTCTCAGAATTAAGTCTTTTAGAATATTACTGAAAATATCTGTTATTTTTGTTTTTGCAGGTGATTGTAAAAACATTATTTCAACCGGTGATAAATCAGTATTTAACATAAAAAAATATTTTATTAAATAAAAAAATAAACAGTATTAATTAAAATTTTTCTCTAAGTTAATAAAAAAAAGTAAATGTGTTTAAAAATATATTAACAAAAATGTAATAATCAAATCATCTTTATAGTAAGTTTTTATCTTTGTTCTAAGTCAAATGTTTTGATAAATTAAGAAAAAACTATTACGTCATGACTACAAAATTTAATAAAAATGCAGTAGGGAGAATGATTCCTGAAACCATTAACGGAGAACCTGTTGTGCCTTTTATGGGTGCGGGAAAATTTAAACCTGACAAAAGAAGATTTGCACCAAAAATTTCTACTTGTGCCGAATATCCGTCTGATGGTAATAAATTGGTAAGTTCATTAAAAGAAGCATTAATAAAAGCCGGATTAAAAGCCGGTATGACAATATCAACACATCATCATTTTAGAAACGGTGATTTATTGGCAAATCAAATATTTGACATAGCTCACGAACTTGGAGTAAAAAATTTAAGATGGTTTCCTTCTGCTTCATTTCCTTGTCATGAACATTTAATACAATATCTTGAAAATGGCACAATAAGTCATATCGAAGGTAGTATGAATGGAGCTTTGGGGCGTTTTTGCTCACAAGGTAAAATGAAAAAGACAGCAGTATTACGTTCTCATGGTGGTAGATATCAAGCTGTTCAAGATGGTGAAGTACAGATTGATATTGCAATTATAGGAGCAGGATGTGCCGACCCGTTTGGTAATGCAAACGGACTTTACGGACAATCTGCCAGCGGTTTACTTGGTTTTGCTTTAGCAGATTCGCAATATGCCGATAAAGTGATAGTTGTTACCGACAATATGGTGCCGTTTCCATGCGTGCCTTGGCAGATTCAAGGTAACTATGTTGATTATACCGTAAAAGTTGATAAAGTAGGTATTCCCGAAAAAATTATTTCAGGAACAACAAAAATAACCAAAAGCCCTGACAGATTACTTATTGCAGAACTAACAGCAAAATTCTGTGATGAAGCCGAACTTATAAAAGACGGTTTTTCGTTTCAAGCCGGAGCAGGCGGAACAGCTTTGTCTATAGGTAACTTCTTTGCAGATATTATGCGAAAAAAAGGCATAAAAGCACGTTTTGCACGCGGCGGCAGTAACAAATATCTTGTTGATGCTCTCGAAGAAGGATTGATAGAATATATTCTTGACGGACAAACATTTGACCTTGAAGGTGTTCGCTCTATGCGAGAAAATAATAATCATATTTGGACAAGCCCGTTTACAAGTTATAATTATCATGGGAAAGGTAATTTTGCAGGTTTAGTTGATATTGTTATTCTCGGTGCTACCGAAGTTGATGTTAATTTTAATGCAAATGTGGTAACCCACTCCGACGGTTATTTGCTTCATGGTATTGGCGGTTGGCAAAATTGTCTGTTTTCTAAAAATGTGATACTACCAATTCCTTTGTTTAGAGACAGAATACCTGTGATTAAAGATGAAGTAACAACAATTTGCGGTCCCGGAGAATTAATTGATATTATTGTTACCGAACGCGGTATAGCAATAAATCCGCGAAGAACCGATTTAATTGAAAAAATGAAAGACTCTAAACTTCCGATTAAAACAATTGAAGAGTTAAAAGCTGAAGCTGATGCAATATGCGGACCTTTTCAAAAACCAAATTTATCGGATGAAATAGTTGCCGCCATAAAATGGGTTGACGGAACAGTAATTGATGTAGTAAGAAAAGTTATTGAATAAATTAATTTTCAATAAAAATTAAATCTCGGTGTGAATAATAATACATTAAAAACAGTAATTTACACCGAGATTATTAAAACCATTTTAATCATTAACTCTCCATATCTGTCAATAAATTATCCACGTCATTTTTAGTTTCTTGTAATTTATTTTTACAATCTCTCAACAACTGGGATACCTTTTTTATTTTAATTGATAAATCATCTACATTTAGTTCTTCCTTTTCTATCTCCTCAATGATATTTTCTATTTCATCAACAGCTTTTTCGTAAGAGAATTTTTTCTTTGCAGTCATAGTCATTAAAACGTTATATTTTACTTACCAAAATTACATTAAGTTTTTATTCTTACCCAAAATACCTAAGAAAAATATTCTTAAAATAAAATAACTTTTTTATAAAATGTTCGTAATTAATTAAGTATGATAGAATACATGAAAAAATTTAATCGAATTCTCATCAAATAGTATTGTTTTCTAAATAGATAATATCATACACACATATTGCTTTTTTATTCTTGAAAATGAATTATTTATATATTAACTTAGGAGTTGGTAAGTTATGTCTGTATTGCAAATAACATAAACATTTGAATATTAATTAAACCCTATACTCATGACAACAAATCTACTTTCCAAAAAAATTGCAATTCTATCATTAATTTTAATGAGTTTAGTATTAATTGCACCGGCTCAAAATGTAGCCATTACTGATGATGATACTTATAGTGCCAATGCGGCAGCAATGCTTGATGTTAAATCAACAAATAAAGGTTTTCTTGTCCCTCGTATAGCATTAATGGGACCTGATAATCCTATTTCGGTAACTAAGCCTGAAGGGTTATTAATTTGGAATACCTATGAAGGGACATATTCTGTAGGATATTACTATTGGAACGGTACTGACTGGAGTCCTGTAGGAGCATCTGTTGACAACGGATTAACTCTTTCGGGTGCTAAAATAGAATTAGGAGGAAGTTTAACAAAAAATACTTCCATTGCACTAGGTAGTTATGCTATGAGTTTTAACTTAAACAGCACAGGTGATTTTACTTTATATGATAATAATAGTTCATATTCATGTTTTACATTTAGAGACAACGGAAGAGTTGGGATAGGAACAACAGCACCTATACATCAGCTACACATTCGAGGTTATAATAGCAGTACGGTAGGAAATGACGGTGTATATATTGATATTCAAAACCGTGCTTATAATATAGGAAATCAAACAGGTATACGATTTGCTAATTCTTCTACATCAACAAATACTTTTAGAGCAGGTATCTTTTTCAGACGAACAAACTCACCGGCATCTTACGACGGTGATTTGTATTTGGCTAATAGATCGGGAGCTAATGTGACATATTCAGATGCTGCAATAACAATAAAACCTGACGGAAAAGTAGGTATAAACACAACAAATCCAAGCGATGAATTGCAAGTTAACGGATATATGAAGTTAAAATACGGATACCATGTTAATGAATTTTCAACTGACGGCAATTTATCCGGAAACAGTTATTATGCTGTTCCTACCGAACATGCCGTAAAATATTATGTTGATCACAAAGCCGGATCGGGTTTTACAGGTTCGGGAACTGTAAACTATTTGCCTTATTGGTCATCAACAACAGGGTTAGGTAATTCTATTATTTATCAAAAAACAAATAAAATAGGTATAGGAACTACTAATCCAACCTCTAAACTTGTTGTTTTTGGCAATAATGGACAAACAGATGATGACCCGATATTTGAAGTTAAAAATGATGCAGGGCAAACAGTATTTGCTGTTTATCCTAAAGGAGTTCGTATATATGTTGATTCATCAACAGTAAATAAAGCAGTAGGAAGTAGAGGTGGATTTGTTGTGGGTGGATTAAATACTGGTAAAGAAGAAGAGGATTATTTAGTAATTACAAGAGATAGTGCACGTGTTTATGTTGCAGAACCTGTATCAACAAAGGCTGTAGGAAGTAGAGGTGGTTTTGTAGTGGGAGGATTGAATACTGGAAAAGGAGGTTATGACCTGATGCACATAGAAAAAGAAAATTACTTTATTGGACATAGTGCCGGTGAAAATATTACAACCGGTATATATAATAGTTTTTTTGGTTATCAATCAGGAATGATTAATACAACAGGGAGTAATAATGTTTTTATGGGATATTATGCGGGACAAAATAATAAAACAGGTTATGAAAATGTTTTTATAGGTAATAATACCGGTAAAAGTAATGAATCAGGATTATATAATACTTTTGTAGGTAACTATGCAGGATATACTAATAAAAGTGGATTTTATAATACATTTATAGGTAATAATGCAGGATATTATAATTATGGAGGATATTATAATATTTTTATAGGTAATAATGCAGGAATGCAAAATTCATCAGGAAGATTTAATATTTTTATGGGTAATTATTCCGGATATAAAAATACTCTTGGAGATAACAATATAGGTATAGGTTTAAGAGCTGGATATTCTAATGCAGAAGGAGATAGTAATATATATATAGGTTCACGAACAGGTTATTATAATAAAAACGGGCTAAATAATATTTTTATAGGACCTCGTGCCGGTTATGGCGTTTCCAATACTACTTTGGGAGCTAAAAATAATGTTTTCATGGGTATTAGGGCAGGTGAAAGTATTACTACTGCACATAATAATACTTTAATAGGATATACAGCAGGATTAAATATTAGTGAAGGATATGGTAATGTTGCTGTTGGTGATAGTGCAGGATATAATATAGGAACAGGTCGTCAAAATACATTTATAGGCTCAGGGACAGGTGTTAAAAATGAAAATAAATTTGGAAATACACTTGTTGGATATTGGGCAGGAATAAGCAACAGTGGAACATATAATACTTTTGTTGGTGTCAAGACAGGAGGAGGAAACAATACTGCAGCTGCAGGTACAGGAGAACGAAATGCAGTTCTAGGAGCATTTGCTCTTTATGATTTAACTTCAGGTAAATATAATACTGCAATAGGAAGTTCTGCAGGTTCTGATTTGTCAACAGGATCTTATAATACATTTTTGGGATATCAAGCAGGAGGAGGTCTGTTTTATTATTCCGGTGGAATTTGGCATTGGGAACAAGGTAATAATGGAAATTCTAACGTGTTTATAGGCTATCAAGCAGGAGGTGGTAATGCTTTTAAAACAGTATCAAACAGATTAATTATTAATAATAATAGGGCAACAAGTAAAGATATTCCCTTAATTTACGGCGAATTTGATAATAAAAAACTGCAATTTAATGCTGAAGTTAAAGTTAAAAAAACTTCCGGTAATACCGATTTAGTTATTGATGGAAATAGTTCTACAATTAAAGAAGTTGTATTTAGAGAAAATGGTGCTTACAAAGCAGGTTTTGGGTATTCAAGTAACAATGATTATATTTTTCTTTATGAAGGAGGAAGAAATAGTTTTGTATCAAAAAGTGGTAAAATTGGTATACATGAAATTGCTCCTACAGCAACTCTTCAAGTTGATGCTCCTTCCGGAGAATATCCGTTTAGAGTTCAATCTAATAATGCATCTAAATTGTTTGTTAATTCAGCAGGTAATACGTATGTATATGGTAACTTATATTATACAGGAACATGTTCACATTATTCCGATAAACGAATTAAGAAGAATATTTTATCTATTTCGGGAGCATTAGATAAATTAATTAAAATAAACGGTATTTATTTTAATTGGAATAATGATGCTTATACTAATATTATGAAAGCATCGTTAAGTAAAAATAAAAGTACAGAAGTTGAAGATATTCCTGAATTGCCTGATACAAAACAAATTGGAGTAATAGCTCAAGATGTAGAAAAGGTATTTCCCGAATTAGTTATTACAGATGAAAACGGCATTAAAAGTGTTGATTATACAAGTTTGATTCCGGTATTGATTCAAGCTATTAAAGAACAACAAAAGCAGATTGATGAGCTTAAAGAGATATTAAAATCATCTGGCAAGTAGGTTATGTTTGTTAATTTATTTTTTACAAAACTTAAAACTTGATGACAGATGAAAAAATATTTACTCACCATAGGAATATTAATAATAACACTAACCGGATTCTCTCAATCAGGTATTCAAAATAATGGTGCTGTTATTAAAATAGGGCAAGGAGCATCTGTAAAAATTACAGGCTCCGGAGCCGGATATACAAACTTTGAAGACGGTGTTATTGACTCCGACGGTAAAATTATTCTCGAAGGCGATTGGTATAACGATTCGGGTGGCGATCCTGTATTTATTAACCTTAACGGAAAAGGAGAGGTTGTTTTTAACGGAAATACTACTCAATATATTGAGGGAACAAACTTTACTTATTTCGAAAATCTTACTCTAAATAATTCAACAGGAATAGTTTTAGGATATAATGTTAATATTGATAGTATATTATCTTTATCTAATACTGTTTTAGATTTGAATAGTTATGATTTACAAATAGGTTCTATTGATAATTTAAACGGTAGCTTCAATTCATCAAACATGATTGTTACAAGTAATGATGGATATTTTAAATTTATTCCTAAATTAAATACCTACAATATGATTCCTGTTGGCGACAATAGCGGAACAACTGAATATTCAAAAATATACATTAATCCTTATTCTGCCACATTCGGTTCAAATTCTTATATTGCCGTTAATGTTACTAATGCAAAACATCCTAACAATTCAAGCACAATCGACTATATAAACAGATATTGGAAATTATCATCAAATGATATTACAAATCTTAATGCTCGTTTGTATTGCTTTTATACAACAGCTGATATCTCAGGTGCTGAAAGCAATATGGAAGCAGGACAATATATTGCACCATTTTGGAAAAAAGGAGCTTATGTTAGCACTTCATCAAATTATATTCGTTTTGATAACTTAAATGAGTTGGGCGATTTTACTGCAGGTCAAAGTGATGTTTTTGATGTTTCAATATCTATTTCAAATGAAACTACAATAAATGAAAGTTCCGAAAACGGTGCTTCAATATTGGTGACTGTATCAAACGGTTCTTTTGTATCAAATCTTAATTTATCTAATTGGACAGTAAATAATTTGCCTTCGGGTGTTTCTGCCGGTTCGGTTTCTCGAATCTCGTCTAATACTGCACGAATATACCTTTCTGGAAATCGCACAACCGATTATGATACGGATATAACAGATATTGAAGTAGTGGTTGATAATGCGGAAATTAACAATTTGAATAGTGGTAGTGTTTCTGCAAATACAGGTGTTACTCTTACTGCTAATAATGATGCAGAATCATTTACAATGGCTGATGATGGTAATATTACCGAAGGCAACGAAAGCGGTGAGGTAATTACAATTACCTTATCAGGAGGAACATTCTCCGAAATACTTCATACTGCCGATTGGGAAGTAAACAATCTTCCTGCAGGTGTATCTTATAATATTGTAAGAATATCACCAACAGTTATTTATTTTAATTTAACTTCAAATACTACTATTGATTACGATACCGATATTACAAATTTTGAAGTAATAATTCCCGATACCGATATTGATGACCATACAGGAGGTGCTTTGGGAATGGATTCAGGCGTTACATTTACTGCCATTGTAGAGACTTTTACTATTTCAATGAGTATGGTTAATGCTCCTATAAATGAGGGTGCTGAAAATGGAGAGATAATACAGATTAATATATCAGGCGATACATTTGTTGCTTCTCTTACCAATGCCAATTGGCAAGTAAATAATTTACCCGAAGGGGTTAGTAAAGGAAGTATAACAAGAGTTAATGATACTGCTGTTCAAATTACCCTTTCGGGAAACAGAACTGTTGATTATGATGCTGACATAACAAATGTTAGTGTAACTATAGACGGTGCTGAAATTACAACATATAATAATACTGTAATAGTTAGTTCAGGTGTTACTCTTACTGCTAATAATGATAATGAAATAATAACGTTATCTGCATCAACTATTAATGAAAGTAGTGAAGATGGTGCTGTTGTTACAGTAAATCTTTCGGGAGGAACTTTTAGTTCAACACTTGATAAAACCAAATGGGAAGTTTCTAATCTCCCTGAAGGTGTTTCTATCGGTAGTGTTAATTATATAAGTGCCACACAAGCTAAAATTACTCTTTCAGGAAACAGAACTGCTGATTACGATAATGATATTGATTTTAATTTAGTAATAGATAAGTCACAATTGGCTGATGTTAACGCTGATGTTTCTATTAGTAATCAACTTTCATTAATTGCTTTTAATGATGCCGAAAGCATGACAATTGCAGGTAGTGCCAACGAAGGTGAAGAAGATGGAACTGAAATTACAGTTACTTTAACAGGTGGAACATTTGTATCTTCGGTTGTTGATACTCAATTTGTAGTAACAAATTTACCTACAGGAGTAGAAGTTAATAGTGTAACATATCAAAGCCCTACACAAGTTAAAATAACTTTAATAGGAAATGCTTCTGAAGATTACGATGCTGATATCACAAATACAACTGTTACAGTTAGCAATCTTGCTTTTAATGACAGCGATGGTGATATTTCAATAAATACAGGTGTAGTATTTACAGCTACGGATGAGCAAGCTGAAATTTTATTGCAAGCTGAAACTATTACCGAAGAAAATGAAGATGAGAATATTATAACGGTTAATTTATCCGAAGATACTTTTGCTTCTTCAATAACAAGTTCAAACTGTATTGTTCACAATTTACCGCAAGGTGTCAGTGTGGGTAATTATTCAAGAGTTAATAATACAAAATTAGAATTAACTTTGTCGGGAAATAGAACTGTAGATTATGATTCTAATATTGATAGCATTTATGTTGAAATAATAAGTAGTGGATTGCAACAACATA
>Ga0256845_1000517_pt1 | contig 36129 bp, 32 predicted proteins | sample RiftiametaG_FD_189101 | JGI IMG/M metagenome (GOLD analysis project Ga0256845, IMG submission 189101) | Tube worm associated microbial communities from hydrothermal vent at the East Pacific Rise, Pacific Ocean - Riftia | ecosystem: Host-associated > Annelida > Integument > Unclassified ...
CCACACGATCCTCCAAGATTTTGACGCGCGGCATCAATTCTTGAATGAGGGATTTTAAATCCCCGTCATCAGCATGTAATTTATCTTCGATGTGGACATCTTGACCCACTTTTCAAAAAAAGCTAAGTAAATCTTAAGTAATTGCCCGCCTGAGTAGTTACCCTTGAACCAACTAATCCAACGTGAGCTGTCAAAATATGACCAAAACGACAAAAATAACACAATTAGATGTACGGCAACTTTATGTTTGCTTTGATCTAGATCTCAAGATAGAGTGTTCATTATGAACGATAAGAACTCCATCACACCTTCTAGAAATTTGAATATTGATCGCGCAGGAGAGGTGCAAGATGACCGTATGAGTTTTGAACGTGGATCCCTAAATGAAAATGAGCCGGAAAGTTTCACTCCACTGAGTCGCTTGGAAATGGCAGATTGCAAGACTGGGGCAGCGGTGCTGCGCAACGGGCAGATCTGTCGAATGACACCTCCAATTCGCCGGCGGATCTTGGGCGGGACAGAGGATGATTACTGCTACCATGTGATGACGCGAACGGTGGGAGCTGAGAAGATTTTTGATGCTGAGGATTTGGAGGCACTTCGGTTGATTATCCGAAAAATGTCCCGATTCTCTGGTGTAAAGCTCATGACATACTGCTTGCTTAAAAATCACTTTCATCTTCTTGTCCGAGTGCCGTCGAAGGAAGGGTATTTGCGCCGATTCGAAGATAAAAAAAATAAGGCCGGCGAGCTTCTGGAGGCCGAAGGTATGGGAGAGGATCGCTTGATGGCTCACCTTTCTATCCTGTATAGTAAGGCGTATATGAATCAGCTCAGGCGGGAGTTGGTGGATATGAGAGAGCGGGGATTAGAGTCTGCCGCGGAGGTGTTTTTGGAGAAATATAAACGTCGTTTCTGTGATCTGAGTTTGTTTGTCAAAGAGGTTAAAGAGCGGTTCTCCCGGTGGTACAATCGGAAGCATCAAAGGATCGGCACTCTCTGGGCTGGGCGGTTTAAAAGCGTGCTTGTGGAGGATGGAATCGCACTGCGCACGATGGCCTCATACATCGACCTTAACCCTGTTCGGGCAGGGATAGTTGAGGATCCTAAAGATTACCGGTGGTGCGGTTATGCCGAGGCGGTGGCGGGGTCGCGAGATGCTCGACGAGGACTTTGTCGGGTGATGGAGCTGCCACAAGATACCTGGGATGATCGCAAACACCCTCACACGGGGGAAATAGCTCAAGGGAGCGGGGCGTGGTATCGGTGCTGGCTGATGCAGGATGGTATGCAGGTTCGGGAAGATGAAGGAACCAGGTCGCATCACGTAAAAATCAGGAAAGGAGTGCCTGAAGAAAAAGCGGCGGAATCATTGGAAAATCAAGGTATGTCACCACCAATTGAGCTCATTCTAAGTCAGGCGAAGTATTTAAGCGAGGGGCTCGCGATAGGAAGCCAAAGCTTTGTGGAGGGGTTATTTGAAAAGAACCGAAAGCTTTTTGGCGTGCAACGAAAAACAACGGCGAAACCAATACTGCACAAGAAAAGTGGGCTCGGGTTGTATTCTTTATTTGGAAAATCGGGAAAAGAAAAAAAGAAGGATAAGGAAAGCGAGAAAGAGTCTGTTGCGCCAACATTTTCAGCGAGCGAATGAGTTCCTGATGCATTAAATCGGGCCTTTTCCCTTTGCTTGATTCTCCAAGACCATGGGTTAACGACCAATTTGAATGGCCCTGAGCCTAGATAAAAAACAATCTTCCCCTTTGGGATCGTTTTTTCAATCAACGTCTGATACTTTTTGCCTTCATCGGAGTTTAACTCCTCCCAGCCTATTTAACCCGCGGCCACATGTCCACTCGATCAAATCAAACCATTCTCCTCACCTCGGCTCTCATCCTCGCCGGAGGAGTCGCTTATTACGTATCGCGCCCAAGCTCCCATCATGAGCCATCGATTTCAAACTCGGCCCAATTTTCCGCACCCACCCAGCAGAATGCCTTAGCTGAAAAAAATCTTTCCGCCCCCCCTGCCCGCTCAAGCGCTTCCAAATCAACCATCACCGAAGTTCCACCCCACGCCTTGGCCAATGAACGGATCATCCGATTCAACAACGAAGCCGATTATCTCAAATTCCTCGCCAGCCTTGATGCCAGATCCCTCCGATTACTCGGACGCTCCGACCGACTCCGAGCTGTCCGCATCGGACTAGGCTCTGGGTCTGATCTCGACGGCATCGATGGTGCTGAAATTGGCTACAACTACCTCGTCACCCTACCCACCCCGCCCAATGCAAGTGCCCAGGCTAGCGCCACAGGATTTGGCTCAAGCGTTCTCAGTTGGTTAGGGGTCAAAGGGGACAATCTCTCATGGGGAGAAGGCATCACCGTTGCCGTCATCGATTCCGGGGTGAATGAGCATATTGCTCTGAAAGGAAACATCACACGTATTGAACTCACCGAGCTGAGCGAAGGAAGCTCGCAGCTCGGACACGGCACCGCCGTTGCCTCCATTATCTCAGGCGACCACCCACTCACGCAAGGTGTGGCCCCCGACTCAGATATTTTATCCATCCGTATCACGGACGAAACCGGAAGCTCAAATTCCTTCACCTTAGCGGAAGCTATTTTCCAGGCAGTCGATGCAGGTGCCGATATTATCAATATTTCCATGGGATCCGAAGGCAATAGCACGATGGTTGAAGAGGCCGTGCTCTACGCGAAAGAGCAGGGCACCGTGATCGTGGCCGCTGCAGGGAATAATGGACTCAATCAGATTTCCTTCCCCGCAGGCTATGAAAGCGTGATCTCCGTCGGTGCTGTTGAACAAGGGGGGAAGCATCTCGATTTTTCCAACAGCGGCCCAACGCTCGACATCTCAGCTCCTGGTTACCAAATCAACGCCGCCTGGGGAAGCGAACAGCTGACAGCCTTCTCAGGCACCTCGGGTAGCGCTCCATTGGTCAGCGGCGCGATCGCTGCTGGAATGAGCCAATACCCCAACCTTTCAGCGAGCGAAGTCGCGGATCTCGTCGTCCAACTCAGCGGAGATGCTGGCTATCCGGGAAGCGATCCCAACTACGGGAACGGCATCCTCGATCTCGGACAACTGATGAACTACGGCACACCGGGGATCTACGATGCCGCCATTACCGGACAAGTCCTCGTCGCACCGGAATTCCCAACCGGACTCCCCGAAGTCTGGGTGACTATTCAAAACCAGGGGACCGAAACCTTAATCAATAGCCCAGTCACCATCACGACGTCAGCTGGAATCAAAAATCTCAATATCAGCAGTCTCGCACCGGGAGACATCCAGACGTTCAACATTCCCGTGCTGCTCCCCCATAACGGCGACCCTATCACCCTCTCCTCCAGCGTCCAAAGCGCCGAACAAGACCAAGACCCCAGCAATAACAGCCGCAGCGATCAATTCAGCAGAGAAGCTCCGTAGGACCGATTTGTAATCGGTCGGCTCATTGTCGCGCGAAAGTCAGGCGTCTGGTATCTGGCCTCAAAGGTCAGTAGTCTAAGCCCCCTACACATCCCAAAGGGATGACGGACTCTAGCCCGGGGTCAACGACCCTAGGGTGCTATAGCGATCATCATGTGCCACCTAAAGGGAGGCTGGAAATCGAGGATATCGGCCGACCGGGGGTCATCATTCCTTCACACTCTTCGTCCGATAAATGATCAGCGATAGGCAGCCGACCGATTCCAAATCGGTCCTACGGTCTAGGCGTATTGATCGTTTTGGTGAAGTGGTAGGTATATTTAGCCGCATTTTCTTTCCACAGCGCAGGGTTCATATGCTTTGCCACGGTCAACCCATGATCCGTGATGACTGAAATACTCACCTCCACGCCGATGAGATTCCCATTTTCAATTTCAGTAGCTTTAGACCCTGACGCTTGAATTTTATTCCCCAACAACCGAAACTCATCATAGCTACCAGGGCTTAAAGTCACTCGTTCTATTTTTGTGGTTGTCGTTGGATTTGCCCCCGATGAGATTATCGAATACTCAACCAAAAACGTGACAGTGAACTCATAAATATTCTCCACCAGAAAGTTAGAAGCCACAAGATCATTTGCTTCTGTAAACTCACCAACAGCTGTCAAATCACCCACTGCCAATAATTTATCAAATGCATCTTTGGGGTCAACTAGACGTCGATACAAAGAAAAAACTTTAAACTTATCATCAGAATTATCTGAAATTTGATCCTTGTATGCTAGACGATAACCAACAGCTGATACATCCCCACCATCATCTACGGTACCTTTTGCAGGATCATCATTTCCAATATTCCCATCATAACGATCTGTTGCACCCGTAAAAAAAATCAGCTGACTTTTGTTTGCCAAGCCAACCCCTGTGGCAGTTTGATCATCGCCGTCTATAGTCTCAACCTTTGCATACAGCCACTCATAATTATTACCATCACGGCGCGATATCATGCTCTCAAAGTCCTTCGAGATAATTTCCAATGCCTCTTTGGCCTGACGTGATGCCCGCACTTCGTTGCGGCTCCTTTTATACGTATCCATTGAAATACCTGTTATATAAACAAGCACCCCGAGTAAGATCACGGTGATCGACATGGCTACGAGAAGTTCAATAAGAGTAAAGCCTGGCTTAAGTCGTTTGATTTTCATGATAGAAGAGAAAAATAAATTCGAATCAACAGTTTAAATTGAGATTAGCGTCTGACCGCCATATTACGCGTGAAAATAGGTCTGCCCAAGACATCAGGATAACCATCGTTATTAAGATCCTTGTTCAGATCAAATGCCCCGCTCGAAATATAGTTGTATTGATTACTCTTGAGCACAAAAACCTGAGCCTGATACGCAATCACGGCTTCCGGATAAGTATCATACGTTGTCTGCGCATTCAATCCACGAGGATCCAATATTTCCCCTGGGCTCGTTGACTCAATCAATTCACCATTCGTATTATAAATCAACTGCACCATGCGAACATAAAACACACGGCCCTCGACCACTTTCGGCACAAGTTCGCCACTGACATTTGTACTGTCAAACCGCCGAACCACCGACTGCAAAACGTAGGTCTCACCTGGGACAGCATCATTCCCAAGATAGGGAGGAAGTGTCCCGTCATTATTTGGCGTTCCAGTCAGATCACCCCGATATTGATACAACAAAATGGCATCATTCTTAGTTGTCCCCGCTGAATTTTTAATCCAATTGTAAGCCTTTTCAAAAGAAGTCGAGTAAGTAGCCACTTCATCAGGCCTCAAGACAGAAAGCTCATACTCCAAGGTAGAAGCCAATCGATTGGCCTCTTTAGCAGAAATCGATTTTTTAATTCCCAGCACCGCTGGAGCAAAGGCAGCAAGAAAAGCGGTAATCATAATGGTAATGATCCCCATAGCGACCACAGTTTCGACAAGGGTAAAACCCTGATGATTCTTGCGAAGTTTTAGATAAGAAAGGCGATTATTCATGATGTGTCTGGAAAGTGTTAATGGTAGGCAAAAATACGTGCTAATTCGTTAATTACTTAGGCTCAAAATTAGGATCAATTTGGTCAGGATGACGGAACACCGAAGTCCGTCCAGTCCGCCAAATAACAAACCCACCCATATTACTCCCCGAAATAATGGGTTCAGGCTGTCCTGGCGGCAGCGATCCGGAAACGATGACAAAAGCTGGCACTTTATTATAATCTGGAGCTAAGGGATCATTTGATGATGCGGGATTGCTCAACATGCCCTCCGCATTAAACTCATAATAATAGCAAGTTGCTAAGCTGTTGCCAGGAAGTTCAACCGCCTCCGTAGTTGTATTAATACTGGGGCGACTTTCTTTATCACAAAGATCCTCCATGAAATACACACCTTTTGGTAGGCTTACTCCTTTTGACGCAAGCACCCAATCATTAGTAGAGGGATCTCCGTCAGCATCATATTGAATCGCCATATACCTCAGATAACGCTCGCGGTGGTATTCATTGGCATGATCTTCTGTCGCATGAATCAACACTCTGGTCCTTGTCCCCTTACCCACGGCCAGTGATCTGGCTTCAGCAAAAATTGCCTCCGCAACTGGAATCCCAGCACCCACACCCGAGGCCTTGGACATATTTCTAAGCCCCATCGTTCCAATCGTCAGGAGCACCGTAATGATGGAAATCACCACCAACATCTCCACAAGGGTGAATGCCGGAGCCACACGACCAATCACACGACTAGGATGGCGACGAGACACAAGACGTGAAGATGGCTGAACAAATGCGTTATGAGACAGGTAGTGTTTCATGGTTGAAAGTGAAGTTACGGAAATCTCCTCATGATGGAAGCTCCTTTTCCAAACCTTAACCTTTTTTTAGCCAAACGCAAGAAATATGTAAATACATTGAGAAGACATCAAAAATCACCCCCCTCTAAAATCAGTCCTGCAGTGCTATACTCCTGATTCCAGCACTGGCGAGACAATTGATTACATCGATATAACGTTGCTGATTTACCTCATCATTCACACGCATCAAGACCTTAGGCACATTGCTCGCACCCATTCCGCTCAACATCTCCAAACGGCTTCGGAGTCGTGGTAGCGACCTATTTTCCACATCCGATTCATAAATTTCCGCCGCATCCCCCGGATTAACCACCAGATCCCCACCCTGCCTGAGCTCGATAAGCATGGGAGGTATAGCAATGGGAGACTCATGGCCTGGCACGGGTAAAGTCATCTTCAAATCCTGCTCTCGGGGCTGAATCGTGGTCGTGACCAAAAAATAAATCAGCAGTAAAAAGCAAACATCGATCAGCGAAGAGATATCGAGTGTTGGCTCATCCGAAGTGAGCGAATCGTCAAGGTGGGCAATGGTATGTTTTTTCATGGTTCCAATCAAAGAACGCATGAAGCGGGTGGATTATTAGATCGATCACTCAGCATCGACCACCCTGCCTTTCGCCGAACGAAGCTCAGGAGTTTTTTTGCCAAAAAAACCTGCAATATCAAAACCAAAATAACGCATACACGCCACAAGGACCGCCATGGCAGTGGCCTCATCTAGATTCCCGACAAAGGGTAGAAAATCAGGAATGAAATCAATTCCAGCGGTTGGATTAAGCAGATAAACCGCGGAAAAAACAGCGACAAGGGCAACAAAAAAGCTTTTCATGAGCGCAAACCTACAACCATTCCAGCAGAACACAACCGAGAGTTTTGCGTCCAAAAAACGGCAGGCTGACTCACAAAGAGCCAACCTGCCGTAGAATGAATTTTTAAATAGGGAAACCCCTACTCTTTAGCTTTTTTCGCGGCCTTCTTAGCGACTTTCCTTGCTGCTTTTTTCGCCGCCTTTTTAGGTGATGATGGCATATCGCCTTCTTCGTCAAAGTTCCCACCGGATCCGAGAATGAATGCGAGATCGTCCATTTCAAGGCTGGTCGCAAATCCTTCATCGCCTAACACGTTGGTCACAAGTTGGGTTTTCTGGTGCTGAAGCACACGGATTTTTTCCTCAACCGTCTCGCGAGTTAGCAAGCGGTAAGCGATCACTTTGTTCTTCTGTCCAATCCGGTGAGTCCGGTCAATCGCCTGGTTTTCCACGGCGGGGTTCCACCATGGATCGTAGAGGATCACGTAGGAGGCCGAAGTGAGGTTCAGTCCAGAGCCACCAGCTTTCAACGAAAGCATAAAGACAGATGGTGCCTTGGTTGTTTGGAAATCCTCAATCTCACCCTTACGGTCTTTGGTCTGACCCGTCAGGTAGTTAAATGGACGGCTTTCCACCTCAAGACGAGCCTTGATGATATCGAGCATCGATACAAACTGAGAGAAAACAAGCACCTTGTGACCTTCCTCGCGGAGCTGATCGAGAAGGTAGAAGAGCGCATTCATCTTCGCACTTTCATCCTTCATGAACTTGGGATCAATCAAGCCGGGGTGACAACAAATCTGACGCAGACGCATAAGGCCTTGAAGAATAGCAAAGGAGTTTTTCTTCACAGCTTCATCCGACTCAAATCCTAACAAAGCCTTCTGGATACGCTTCAGCTCAGCCTTATACAGCTCGGCCTGAACACCCTCCATCTCGCAGAACACCTCTTCCTCGGTCCGAGGCGGGAGATCTTTAGCCACTTGGAGTTTAGTCCGGCGGAGCAAGAACGGACGCAAACGCGATGCCAAGCGACTTTGCGCGCCAGGATCTTTGCGTTTATCAAAACGTTTCTTAAAGTAAGCTCGGCTACCGAGCACACCAGGCATCGCAAAGGACATCAGCGACCACATATCCATCAAACGGTTCTCGATCGGGGTGCCGGTGAGAACCAGACGATTCATCGAGTTCAGATCGCGTGCAGCTTTGGCAGCTTTCGAATCAGGGTTCTTAATCTGCTGTCCCTCGTCAAGGATGGTGACGAGCCACTTCACTTTACCAAGCTCTTCACCGCAGAGGCGAAGTTGAGCGTAGTTGAGCACAAACAGATCAATATCAGTTTCCAATTCTTTCAGATCAAGATCATCTCGGGTGCGTAGAATTTTCACTCTCGATCCCGGTGCGAATTTCTCCATCTCAGAATACCAAACATCGATCACGGATTTCGGACAAACCACGAGAGCGGGCTCGACCTTCTCCATACCTCCTTTTTCTTTGGCGCGTTCTTCACGCAGCCAGAGCAAGAAAGTGATCGCCTGAATAGTTTTGCCCAGTCCCATGTCATCGGCAAGCAGACCACCGAAGCGGTTGGTCGCGAGATACGCAAGGAAATGGAAACCTTCCACCTGATAGGGACGAAGTGTTGCTCTGAGCGCTTTGGGCAGCTCGGGAGTGACTTCGAGTTGAATTTCGCGGGAGCGATCCTTGATTCTCTTCCACGCCTTAGGATCAAACACCTCAGCGGCTTTCGGATCGGAAAGCTGAAGGGCGTGCATCCGGTGAGTTTCACCAGTAAGATCGAATGGATCCAGACCAAGACGAGTAACAGCATCACGCTGATCGGCATCGAGCTTGATTTCCAAACGCATCCAACCGCCGTCATCCATACGCACATAACCACCACGGGCGGCCACTAACGAACGAATCTGGGCATTGCTGAGAGTGACGCCTTCCACATCGATCACGATACGAAGGTCAAACCAATCGATCTCCTGATTCACCACCTCAAAGCGGATGGCGGCAGTAACAGGGTCAGCCATCAGCGTTTGCAGCTTGCCGTCCATTTGGACAAGCACAGATTCAGGAAGATTTTTCGCCCACTCTGAGAATTTCTCAGGGAAAAGTTTGGTCACGCGTGCTTTGAAAGCATCGAGCTTCTCATCATAGCTAAGCCCCATCTGGGCCAGCAAACCGGGAATTGGATAGAGCTCCTCACGCGCAAAACGCAGAAGCTGCTTTCCTTTAACCGGCTGTTGCACAACGAGCTCCCACTCGTCTTTGATGCGTTTTTCTTCGCGACGCTCTTTTTTCTCAAGCGCACGCACATCGATCACAAGGTGCTCGGTCTCCGCAGCGGTCAACCCCTGCTCAATCTTCATCTTGAAACGAGGATAGAGATCGAGGTCAGTCACACGCTTACGCAATGACTGGGGCAAACTAGCTCCAATTTTACGCAAAAACTCAACCCCCTCAAGACTATCAATGACATCTTTTGGAATATGGTAACGTGGCTGGATATCCGTGTCGGATAGCCAACGTGGAGGACCAGCAAATACAGTCTCGTCAGATTGATACAGCACCTCACGACCAGGCAAAAGGCGAACGGAGTGAGTCACGTGCTCACCTGAAGCTGTCACTAACTGAAGAGCGAAACTCTCAGGAGCATAGACATCATCCTCACAGATCCACCTAAGAGCCTCAGGCACCACCTTGAAATCACGCTCATCCAAGTTAACCACATATCCTTTCAGCGCTGGCTGGCGGAAAATGCGGTTCATAAACTGACATGACTCCTCTTGATCGAGGTCAAAGCGGGCATCACCCTCCTTTGTGTAGAAGGTCATGAATTGCTCCCAAATCAATTGGCTGGGAGCATCCATCCGCAGTGCGGAATCTTCAAAAAGCATGAGAAAGCGATCGATATCGCTTTTTTCACGTAGCGGCAACCACTCACCTTCAGGCTGCTGGAACTCAACACGAGCTTCATTAATCGTAGAAAGCAGGCGGAATTTGACGGTCTGGGGTTTATCGATCGGTGGACGCTCATTGACACTTTCAATACGGTCATACCACTCGGACACCTCGCGCTCACGCTCCCACTCTTGCATCTTCTTCTGCACCGATTCCAAATCGGTCACCGCATTGAAGAACTCGGGGTAAGGCAGACGTTTTTTGTAAAATGCGTAAGCAATGTAGTTCCAGAATTCAAGAATGTCACCAGGAGGCATCGGCCAAAGCTCCAGAGGATCATAACTGACAATTTCCCAGCGCGGGTTCAAACGAACGAGGTCGTGATCGTGGATTTCGCCCTCGATCACATAACGACGATAGCGCTTTTCGACCTTGTTCACAAAGTCAGCTTCCTTATCGTCAAGCTCTCGGCCTAACTTATCCTCGATCACGTCAATGATCGGAGTATCGTCAAACTCATTAGGGTTCTCCGGCAGGTCCTCGCCACGATACATGCGCTCCATCATGGTGGCATACATGCAGGCTCCGGCGACAACTTCGTCCTCAGCCGTGCAACTGCCAAACCAGCGGTTACCTTGCAGCCTCAGGCTAGTGCGAAATGTGCCAGTGGAGTCTTCGACTCGACCTTGGATAAATAAATGGTTACCAAAAATCTGGGTGACCGCGCCGTCTTCCTGAAGTGATTCACCGCGGGTGCGGGATTTTTCGGGGAAGCCGTTTAAAAAGTTCAGTGTTGCTCTGTCTGGATTCATTCCTTGGAATGGGTTAGTTGATTAGTTTGATGGGGATTTTGAAAAATGATGGTAGGTCCTTGCGTCTCATAACACCTCGATCAATCGAGATACGATGAACACGCAAAACCGGGCATACCAGTAGCCCCGAACATCTTCGGGACCGGGCAACCCGGAACTTGGGGGGGCTATTATTTACCCGATTTTGCGATTCATGCAATAAAAAGCGTAAATAAGAAGCAAAAAGATAACAAGTCTTCACTCGACGGCTCAAATACCCACTAAAATGACCCTTCAACTAGCCCCGAGCACACTCGGATAACCAGGCCAAATAGCCAGCCGACCCATCGGCCACCGGCAAGGCAACGACCTCTGGCTCATCATAGGAATGCATAGCCACCAACTCCCTACTCAAAACCGAAAAAGCCTGCCGAGTTGTCTTGATCATCACCATCACCTCACGCTCAGAGCAGACCTTGCCCTGCCAGTGGTAAATCGATTCCACACCGGGAATGATATTCACACATGCCGCGTATTGCCTTTCCACTAAATGTGTGCCAATCTGTCGCGCCTCCTGCTCATCGGGAAAGGTGCATAATACAATAAGAGCCTCTGTCATGAACAGCAGCCTAGCAAATTAATCGCATCACAGAAAACATAATCCACCCTTCATGAAATCCGGCTTTCTCGACAAACTCATCGCCCGCATCGATCAGGTGGACCCTGGTGAGGTCCAGAACCTGGTGATGCGCCTCGTCAGGGAAAAGGGGTTTATGGAAAGCGTTTTCGAGGCTCTTCAGGAAGGCATGATGATCCTTGATCCCGATAGCCATATCACCTTTGTCAATCAAGCGGCCGCTCGTATTTTCGGCATCGATCCAGCAAAATGCATAGGTCACAGCCTCACCAAAACCGTGCGAGGGCTCGACTGGGAAGAACTCGCCGACCCCGAACGCATCGTCAGCCGGGACATGGAAATATTCTATCCAGAAAAACGCTTCCTCAACTTCTACCTCTCCCCGATCCGTGGCGAAGTGGATCAGGATGAACACCTTCTAGGCTACGCCTTGATCGTCAGGGACATCACCCTCTCACGCGAACAAGAGGAAGAAAACATGGAAAGCGAAAAACTCAACGCGCTCACACTGCTCGCCGCAGGGGTCGCTCATGAGATCGGCAATCCGCTCAATTCACTGGATATCCACCTCCAGCTTCTGGACCGAAAAATCAAAAAACTTCCCGCCCGCGATCAGGCATCGCTCTCAGACCACCTGCGCACCGCCCAGGGAGAAATCCGCAGACTCGACACCATCCTCAAGCAGTTTCTTCAGGCGATTCGCCCCACTCAACCGAACTTCCACGAAAGCGACCCGCTGCAACTCCACGACCTACTCAAGGACTCCCTCACCGTCCTTGCGCCCGAACTCGAAGAACGCAATGTCCAGATCGCCCTCGACTTGGCCGATGCCCCACCCTTGCTGAAACTCGATGGCGACCAGATCAAGCAAGCGCTCTATAACCTTCTTAAAAATGCCTTTCAATCCCTGCCTGCAAGTGGCGGACTGATCGAAATCTCCACCCGCGTCACCGACTACGACGTCATTCTCACCATTCACGATCACGGCTCGGGTATCCCACCCGAAATGATGGGCTCCTTATTTGAGCCCTTCCACAGCACCAAAGTCTCCGGCAGCGGCCTAGGACTTCTCATCGTCCGCCGGATCATCCGCGAACACGGTGGAGAAATAGAAATCGACAGCCAAACGGATGAGGGGACAACGGTCAGACTCTTTTTCCCACGACAGAGAAAAAACATCCGCCTTCTCGAAGATCACAGCTCCTCGATCATCGAAATTGAATCAAACGCCTAAGCCCCCCCACCCCAGCATGACCACCTCGACCTTACTCATTGTTGATGATGAAAAATCCACGCGCGACGGACTGCGCATGGCCTTGGAAGACACCTTTGATTGCTACGTCGCCGCAGATATTCAAGAGGCGCTGCTACTCCTCAAATCGGAACCCATCGACCTGATGCTCACCGATCTCCGACTGGCTGGTGAAAGCGGCATGGACCTCCTTGATCAAACTCTCACCCTCCCCCGCTCTCCCATCTCTATCATGATGACCGCCTACGGCTCCGTGGATACAGCCGTCGAGGCGATGCGGCGCGGAGCCTGGAACTTTGTCACCAAACCCCTGAATCTCGACGAAGTTGAACTTCTCCTCAAGCGCGCCCTCCGCAGTAGATCCCTGGAAAAGAGCAACGTCCGCCTAGAAGAAGAAAACAAACAACTTCGGAAAAAAACCGGCAGCAGCCAACATGGGCTGGAAAGCCTGATCGGCCAGTCGCCCGCCATGCGCACCGTGGGAGAACTCGTCACCCAAGTAGCCCCTACCCGAGCCACTGTCCTCATCGAAGGCGAAAGCGGCACCGGCAAAGAACTCGTCGCCCATGCCATCCACCAACTCAGTGGACGCCCCGCCGATAAAATGATCACGGTAAACTGCGCCGCACTCTCACCCCAACTTTTGGAAAGTGAACTCTTCGGGCACGAAAAAGGAGCCTTCACCGGAGCTACTCAAAAACGCATTGGCCGCTTTGAACAAGCCAATGGAGGCACACTCTTCCTCGATGAAATCGGTGAAATCGACCTAGCCACTCAGGTCAAACTCCTCCGCGTCCTCAGCGAGCGCACCATCGAACGTGTCGGATCCAACACCCCCGTCAAGGTCGACGTCCGCATCATCACCGCGACCAATAAAAATCTCCGACAACGCGTCAGCCAAGGAGAATTCCGCGAAGATCTCTTTTTCCGCCTCAATGTGATCTGCATCGTCATGCCGACGCTTCGCGAACGAGCCGATGACATCGTCATCCTCTCCCAAGCATTCCTCAAGGAGTTCTCACTCGAAAACAACAAGGAACTCAAACCATTAACCGACACCGCGCTCGCTCTCCTTCGAGCCTACCCATGGCCCGGCAACGTCCGGGAACTACGAACAGCCATCGAACACGGGGTCGTCATGAGCAATGACAGCACCATCGACATCCGTCACCTCCCATCGTTTCTTAGCAACACATCCGCTGATCTCCCCCCCACCACAGCGGCCTCAGCTCATCAAATATGGGAAAAGACGGAAATGCAGCTTGATTCCGACGAGGAATTCAACTTGCATGCGCTCGAAATACGCACCATACAGCAAGCCCTGCTGCACACTCGGGACAATCGAACCGATGCGGCCCGCCTTCTAGGCATCAGTCGACGCACCCTCCAACGCAAACTCAAAGAACTCCCCAAGTAGCCGGGGCAAATCCCACACCTTCCCACCCAACGCTTCACCCACCCTTCCATGCAAAACAATCAAGCTTTCGACTCCGCGAAACTCATCAGACGAGTCCTCTTTTTCGTCCTCCTCGCCGGATTTTCCATTCTCTCCATTTTTGTTACCTTTAAAGGCCTCTCAGCCCCTCGCGGTATGGAGCAAGCCCAGATCGGCCGCGAAATCGCACGCGGAAATGGCTACTCGACCAAGGTCATACGCCCAGTCGCAATCACCCAAATGGAAAAGGCGAATAAGACAGCACCCACTCTGGAAAACTTTCCCGAAACTTACCACGCCCCCTTGAACCCCTGTGTAAATGCGGCAGTGCTCAAGGCCACGGATGCCGGTGATGACAAACGCTGGCGCATGTCGAAAAACTCCAACATCTATCAGCTCGACCGCGTCATTGCAGCCACCTGCACCATCTTCTTCCTCATCGCCATCGGCGTCAACTACCTCCTCGTTTCGAGAATTTTCGACACCACCATTGCCGCCGTGACTGCCATACTGATGTTATTCTGCGAGCTCATGTGGCAGTTTTCTCAATCAGGCCTCCCTCAGATGCTCATGCTGATGCTGTTCTCATGCGCTATGTTTTTTGTCTGGCGGGCTGTTGAGCAAAGAGAGGAAAATAAACCCAGCCTCACACCTATCCTCATTTCAGGAATCTTCATGTGCCTGCTGGTGCTCACTCATTGGATCACCATTTGGATTTATATTGGCTACGTCATTTTTACAGCGGTTTACTTCAAACCACGGGGAATCATCGCAGCCACCCTCACCGGCATGCTGGCTCTCTTTATCATCCCTGTCGTTTACTTTCTCTATGTTGAACCCACAGGCAGCCCCTTCGGGACAGCCTACTACGCCATCCACAACGGGCTCGGAGCCTCCGAAGACTCCATCATGCGCAACCTCAATCCAGCGAGTGAAGAGCTTGGACTGGAAGGCTTACTCATGAACATCATGCGCGCCACCCTACTTCAGATCACGGACCTGCATCAGAACTTCGGAGCCATCCTCGTAGCCCCATTGTTCTTCCTGGCCCTGCTTCACCCGTTCAAGCGCCCCAGCCTTGCATCATTCCGATGGCTTATTTTGCTCATGTGGGTATTTGCAGGCATCGGCATGTCCATTTACGGCATTCGCCGGGGCTCCATGGATTCCAACCAAATCCACATCCTCTTCGCTCCCATCATGACCGCCTACGGCCTCGCTATGGTTTCCATCCTCTGGGGTCGGCTCAATATCCCACACACACTAGGTGCGCTTCGGCACGGCCACCTCGTCCTCATTGTGGCCATCAGCGCAGGCCCCATGCTGCTCTCCTTACCCCAAGACATCAAACAAGGAATCAAAGCTGAAGGATACGGCGGATTTCCTCACTACCCTCCCTACTTCCCCAGAGCCTTCAACCGCACACTCGCCGACAACACCACAGAAAAGGACATCATCATCAGCGATACCCCATGGGCCATCGCCTGGTATGCTGACCGCATGTCCATCTGGCTCCCGAAAGACCTTGAGCAGATTGAAGATATCGAAAAATTGGCCGCCGATCAGCAAAGGCCCATCCAAGGCATTGTCATTTCTCCTTATTCATTCAATAACAATAAAATCCTTTCCACCGGCGCGCCCGGAACAGCCTATGGAGAGCTCTTCCCCTTGGTGTACAATTCATTTGCCAGCATAGGATCGGGCCAAAACCGAAGCTTCATGAGGGACAACGTTCAGTTCCGCCCTCTGCTCCAACGCTATCAATACGAGCAAGCGCTTTTCAGCCAAGGTTATATCATGTATTACTCTAACCGCGCCATCATCCACTCCAACGACTAATTCCCCACCCCTCCACATCATGCCTCGCAGTAAAAAAGATAAATCACCCAGTTTCGAACAAGCTCTCAGTGAACTTGAAGACATGGTTGAAACCATGGAATCCGGCCAACTCCCCCTCGAGAAGTTGATCGCCAATTACGAACACGGCGCAGAACTCATCGCCCACTGTGAAACCGTGCTCGATGACGCCCGCAAGCGACTTGAACTCATCTCCCTCAAGCCATCCGCTACAAATACCCCAACCAGCGTTGCAACCAGCCCAGCCAACGACTCACCATCCACTCCCGATAATGATGACGACGAAATCAGACTCTTTTAAGCTCCCCGAGCTCCTCTCTCAAATCAAAGACCCCAGCGATGTCAAAGCACTTCCCGAAGACAAGCTCGAGGATCTCTGTGCAGAAATCAGGCACACCCTGATCCACGCCCTCTCTGTCACCGGTGGACACCTAGGCCCAAACCTCGGCGTGGTGGAACTCACCGTCGCCATGCATCGCGTCTTTGACACCCCCGAGGACAAATTCCTCTTCGATGTCTCCCACCAAGGCTACGTGCACAAAATGCTCACGGGCCGGGCCGATACCATCCACACCATCCGCACCGCCGGAGGACTCAACGGCTTCCTGCTCCGCACCGAGTCCGAGCACGACTGCTACGGCGCAGGCCACGCAGGCACCGCCCTCTCCGCAGCTCTCGGCATGGCATCTGCCCGTGATTTAAAAGAAGGAAACAACAACGTCATCGCCGTCGCCGGCGATGCAGCTTTCACCTGCGGCCCCACACTCGAAGCGATGAATAACATCGCAGAGACCACCGACAAACTCATCGTCGTCCTCAACGATAACGAATGGTCGATCGACAAAAATGTGGGAGCACTAGCGAAGTACTTCAACGCCCTGCAAACCCACCCGACGTTTTCATCCATCCGTCAGAAAGCCTCCGAATTTGTGGCCCGAGTTGGCGGAGAATCAGCCCGAAAATTTGCCCACAAAATTGAGAGAAATACCAAGAACCTCATCGTGCCCAACGTCCTTTTCGAAAAATTTGGGCTCCGCTACTACGGCCCGATCGATGGTCATGACCTACCGCTACTGATCCGCACCTTCGAACACCTCAAAATTCAAGACGAGCCAGTCATCCTTCACATCATCACAGAAAAAGGACGTGGCTACCAACCCGCCACCGCTAACCCCGGCAAATTTCACGGACTAGGCACTTACAAAATTGAAGACGGCTCCACCGCCGCCTCAGCCAACCCGACATACTCCGAACTCTTCGGTCGCACGATCACCGAGTTTGCAAAAAAAGACCCCACCATCACGGCCATCACCGCCGCCATGCCCGGAGGCACCAAACTCGAAATCTTCAAAGAAGAGATCCCCAAACGTTACTTCGATGTCGGCATCGCTGAAGAGCACGCCGCCATCTTTGCCTGCGGTCACGCCACCCAGGGGCTCCGCCCCTTCCTCGCCGTTTACTCCACGTTTATGCAGCGCGCCATCGACATGGTCATCCACGATATGGCACTCCAGAGTCTCCCCGTCCGAATCTGCATGGATCGCGGAGGACTCAGCGGTGACGATGGCCCTACCCATCACGGCATTTTCGATATCGCCCTCCTCCGCGCCGTCCCCGGACTTGTGCACATGCAGCCGAAGGACGAAGATGAATTCATCGATATGCTCTGGACCATGGCGAACTACGACGACGGCCCATCCGCCATCCGCTACCCACGTGGTGCCGGCTGCGGGGCAACGCCCAAACCCGAACCCGTTCTACTTGAAATAGGAAAAGGCGAAGTCATTCAAGACGGCTCAGACATCGCCATCATCAGCCTGGGGCACATGTATGAAACCGCCCTTGAGACCAAAGAAAAGCTCGAAGCTCTCGGCCACTCCGTCGCCCTGATCAACCCGCGCTTCATCAAACCACTCGATGCCGACCTCATCCTCAGCTACGCCAAAAAGTGCAAGATCCTCTGCACCATGGAGGACCACGTCCTGCCCAACGGATTTGGATCCAGCATCATCGAGCTTCTGAGTGACAACAACCTCGACACCCCGGTAAAACGCATCGGATGGCCAGATGGATTTGTAGAGCACGGCAAAGAAATGGATCTCCGCCAACAGCACGGCCTCACCGCCGATCACGCCATCAGCTTAGTGCTCCCTCACCTTACATCATAAAACGACACCATTCTCTTACATGATCGAGCACTCCATATCGCCTTCTTATTTCCAGACTCAAATTCCGTCACCATATACGAGCCCATCAAAGACAATGCAGTGTACGAAATGACATAGAGACAGGACAAGAAAAGCATCAATCTCATCAACCGCTTCACTATATCTCTTCCTTTCAACGTCACCTCCTCGGCGATGGCAAAATCATTTTTCTCAGGGGAGAATCCCAGTTGATGAGTTGAACGGTCTCAGTGGGCTTTCCTGCGGACTCCTTGACCTGCACGCCATAACGGAGGAGTTTATAAACGGCTTGGTTATTGTCATAAAGATCCCGTTGGAGGTTGCTTGCCTCGGCTTGCAGGGCGTGGATCGCTTTGGTGATCTGAGCGGGATTGTAGCCAGACTTTATAAAGAAGTCTTCCAGCATGACCTCTTCAATGTTGCTGTTATCCTTATAAATCTCAGGACGTTTTTGCCAGTTTCCAGCATAGAGATACCCAAGTTCTTGTGTGAAAAGGTCGATAACACGCTTCTGAGTGGCTTTTTCTGGTGATCCGATCATGAGAGTTGAGAATGGGAGTTAGTCTTAGCTCTCGGAAAGCAATCGTTTTTTGATCTCGCTCAAGGTGAATCGTTGTTTTTTGAGTTTTTGAATTTGTTGGATGCGACTCAGGGTTTCCGGTGCGTAGAGTGCGTAGTTTGATGCTGTAAGCTCTGCGATATTGAGCAATCCTTCCTTTGTCCAGTAACGGATGGTAGGCACTGTTTCATCGGATTGTTTGGCGATGGCTCCGATTTTGAAGAGTTTTTGATGATCGTCAACGGGAACAAGATCTTCACCCTTGATTGCTTTGAGATAGATGTCCAGTGAGCGGTTTACGGCTTTGGCTATAATCTTGAGGTAGTCGTCAAGGCTTCCTCCAAGCTGGGCTTTTTCGAGTGAGCTGATGTAGATCAACCGATCCCGCTTGCTGATAATAGCAGGTGGGTATCCATAACTGATGAGAATGAGGTTCATAAGGAGCCTAGCAGTTCTGCCATTGCCATCGATGAATGGGTGAATGCTGACTAGCCGATAATGCGCCTCAGCGGCAAGTTCTACGGGATGAAGGTCTTTGGTTGTGATGAGCCATTGGATGAACTCTTCCATTAACTCGGTCACTTGAAAGGGGTTGGGTAATACCACGCTGGAGCCAGAAATCATCACTGTGACATCGCGGTAACGCCCAGCATGGCTGTCATCAATTCCCCGTAAAATGAGTGAGTGAAGTTGAAGCAGTTCGTTTTCAGAAGGGACACCATCGGGGCGATTGGCAAGATCCTTGATCCAATCGAGAGCATAAGCGTGATTGTTTGCCTCCAAGTGTTCTTGCAGACTTTTGCCACCTACCGTCAGTCCTTTTTCGACGACGAGAGCCGTTTCACGTCGGGTCAGAGTATTCCCCTCAATGGCATTGCTGGTGTAGGTGAGTTCCACCCGAAACCAATCCTCTAGATTTTTAACCAAGCCAGACGGAAGCCCTTCACCTGTGTTACGGTAATGGTCAAGCTCTGCCTTTTTCTCTGTAAGGTGGGTGTAATTCATGCTCTTAAGAAAAAGTGTAAAGTGTGACGTAACGCTTTGCAAGCTGAGAATAGTGAAAATGATAACTACTCCTCAGGTTGGGTGATTTCCCAATGTCCTCCTCGGGCAGGTCCGATGCGTTTGAGATAGCCCATATCCCTTAAGATTTTAATTTGTTTTTCAATGGCTGTGCTACCAAATCCTAATTGACTGGAAAGTTGAGTATAGGAAATAGAGGGGTTTTCTGCGATCTGTTTGAGGATTGAATGGGCTGGACGGGTGTTTGACTTGGAGGGATTCCACTGTCCAGTCATCGGCCCTCAACATCATAGTAATCGTCCTTTGCTGACCATCTACGATATTAAGTCCGTTCTCATCTTGGTGAAAAACAATGGTGCCTAGACGATAGGAGTTTTTATCCTTAAAGACCGCAATGTCTTCGAAGATCTGAGTGATATTCTTCGCCGTCCACTTGTAGGGACGTTGATACTGGGGGATACAGAGGTCTGTCTTTTGTAGAAGCTCTCTGACGCTGATTTCACCGATTTTGAGATCGATCAAAGTGTAGCATTTGAGGAGTCGGTTGTAGAAGACTAGATCGACGAAGTAGTGATCCTCATCGAAGGTGAAACGTTTTTGACGGGCCTCAAAAAGAAAGCCTTTTCCGAGTTCCAATAAAAAACTCTCTAATTTGCTAATAAGGGCACTTTCGAGATCTGTTTCTGAGTAGGCGGATTTCTCATCCAGTCCGAGGAATTCTAAGATGTAGGGGCTTTTTACAATGTCACGAGGATTTCCAACGGTTTGACCTTCGTGTAAGAGCTTGCGGACGGCGTCTTTATCCCTACTGAGGGAGAGGCGTTCGTAGAGGCTGGAGTTGAGTTGACGTTTGAGTTCGCGGAGACTCCACTGGCACTCGCGGGCTTCGATCGCGTAGAAGCTGCGTTCTTGTGCATCCTTGATGGTGAGCAGGGTGACATAGTGTGACCAGCTAAGGGGCAGGTCGGTTGCCGCTTGTTGTATGAGGGAAGGGGCGAGGGATTGGAAAGATTCGGCAGAGAGAGTCTGACCCATCTTTTCCAAGAGGGAGTTAGAAGAGCTGAAAGCTACAGGAGCGATATTTTCGATGGCTTCTGAAGATTGGTCAGGCAGTGTCTGACCAATCTCGCGGTAGGTGAGGTAGAAACTGCGGCAGAGCTTGAGGTTGGTAGTGGAAAGACCTTTTAATCCCTGTTTTTTCAGGAGAGTAGAGAGCTGGGGAAGGAGTTTTTTTCCGTAGCTTTCCGAGCGGACTGAATCGGCGTTCTCAAACTCAACCAGATACCAGCCAAAGAGCCAATTCCTGACGACGAGGGAGGAGTCGACCGCCCGTGCCGCGTGTGTTCGTAAATCGTCCTGAGTGCGTTGAAAGAGCGTGACGAGTTGTTCTATGTTCTTCATAGCGAGAATCCCATCCTTTTTGAACAATGGATGGTTGATAATTGAGAATGCATAATTAGAGAGGTTTTGAGATTAGCGAGTAATTGCGAAGATGTAGGGGTCGCGCAGGATGTCGGCGGATTGGGCGATGAGTTGGCCTTGCTGGGCGAGTTCAAGGATGGACTCTTTGTCTTTTCCGGCGGCGAGGCGGAGAAAGAGCGATGATTTTTTCTGCCGCTGGAGTTCTGGAACGGACCACTTTTCGAGGATCGACTGTTTCTCGTAGGCGAGGGAGTCGAGTGTGGCTTCGGCATCTTTGATGGCTTTTTTGAGTTGGTCGCCGTCTTTATGGTGGGGGGGTGGAGAATGGTTCAGGAACTAACTATGGCTATTGACCATGAGGTTGCAAAATTCTTGAACGAGGCCTTCCATATGACAGACAAGCACATGGACTGCTTGCAAGCCGCCGAGGATCTAGGCCAAATAGCCTGAAAACCTCACAAAATTATCGCCGGAATGTGAGCTGATAATCATACACTCTAAATCCTAATTCATAACAACATCTGTGTTCATCTGTGTCCATCTGTGGTTAAAAAAATCCCCAACCTTATCAACCTCCGTAATTTCAGTCCAGCGCCGCAGGCCTCAACCCAAGCATCTCAACTTCGCGCATTTCGCGGTCAGCGCCGCAGGCAAGAACCTCACCGTAAAGAACCTCTGTCACTCAACTTTAAAAAACCTCAAAAAAAACGATTGCATTTTAGCCCCGCTTACCCTTAATTCCGCCTCCCGCGAGCTAGAAACTTGCCGTAGGTCCTCTGCAAATCAGCCAACTGTCAATTCTTGACGCCCCGCTGATCCCCGCTCGCCAGAGGGTAACCCGGTCACCCATATATACTATGTCAGAAGACACAACCACCACAGAACCAACTACAGAAACCGAAGAGAACACAGCCTTTAAGCTCGATCGCTTCGAACTTCCTAATCGCCTTGTCAAAAACGAAGATACCGAATCCGACACCTACGCTCAGTTCACTGCCGAGCCATTTGAGCCCGGATACGGTCATACCATTGGAAACTCGCTCCGCCGCGTTCTCCTTTCCTCACTCGAAGGCGCCGCCATCACATCCGTGCGTATCGCCGGTGTGCAACACGAATTCTCCAGCCTTCCCGGCTGCCACGAAGACGTTACCGACGTCATCCTCAACCTCAAAAAGGTCAAATTTAAGCACCACGGCAAAGAGCCTCGCGTGTTGACCCTCAAGGTTGAAAAAGACGGCGTCGTTACCGCTGGTGACATCGCTGACGACAACATGTATGAAGTCGTCAATAAAGATCAAATCATCTGCACCCTCGACCGCAAAGTCAAATTCGACTGTGAATTTGAACTCAAAGTCGGTCGCGGATTCAATACCGGTGACGAAAACAAACGCCCTGACATGCCGATCGGCGTCATCGCGATTGACTCGATTTTCTCTCCCGTCGTCCGCGTTAAATACGCCGTGGAAGCCGCTCGTATCGGACAAATGACTGATTACGACAAACTCATCCTCGACATCTTTACCGATGGCCGCATTGAGCCCAACGACGCACTCCTCCAGGCATCCGCTATTCTCCGTCACCACCTCGACGTCTTTGTCAACTATGACGAAAACGCCGTCGACTTCGAAGAAGCACCTGCTGAGCAGAGCGAAGAGAACGCCGCACTCAAGAAACTGCTCAACATGAGCGTTAACGAGATCGAACTCTCCGTCCGTGCAGCCAACTGCCTCAACAACGCCAACATCACGACCGTTGGCCAACTCGCTACGAAAACTGAAGCAGAAATGCTCAAGTATCGTAACTTCGGTAAGAAATCTCTTAACGAGATCAAGGAAAAGCTCATCGAGCTTGGTCTTGGCCTCGGCATGAATATCGACCCCGCCCTTCTTGTCGGAGCTATCCCATCTGTGGCTGCTCCTCGCCTCGGCGCAGAAGAAGAAGCACCGGTCGGACTTGCAGACCTCATCGCCCAAAACCTTAACGACTAATTATTTATTCCCATGAGACACAGAAGAAAAACTGTTAAATTGCAACGCGACACGGCACACCGCCGCTCGCTCCTCGCTAACCTTACCTGCAGCCTGATCGACCACGGCCGCATCCGCACCACTCTTGCCAAGGCTAAAGCCCTGCGCCCGATCGCGGAAAAAATGGTAACTCTCGCCAAACGTGGCGATGTGCACGCACGCCGTCAGGCCATTGCCTTCCTGCGCCAGAAAGACACCGTGAAGAAGCTCTTCGCAGAAGTCGGACCAGCCTGTGAAGGCCGCCAGGGCGGATACTGCCGCATCACCAAACTCGGTGCCCGCATGAGCGACTCCGCCCCGATGGCTTACATCGAGTGGACCGACATCGAGGAAATGGCCGTAGCCAGCACCAGCACGGAGGAAGACGCGTAGTCAACCCCTAGCTATACAGTCTCACAGCATGATTAGTTAGCACACGCTAACCATTTACCAGCTAACAATCCAATAATGGACATTTCCTTACGGATATGTGCATTATTTATAGAAATAAACGACCATTTGAATTTTTTTCACAAGAGTTGTTGGACAAAAGCAGATCTATCATGTAGTAGTGTTAGCGAATCCAACATATACCAGTATGAAATCAAGAAAGAACCTAACGCGTTTCACATATGAAACCACAGCATTCCAAGGCTGGCGCCTTAGCCTCAGCCGCTCAGGAACCACATTCACCAAGTATTTCTCCGACAAGAAATACGGCAGTGAGCGTAAAGCCCTCAAAGCTGCGGAAGCAGCCCTCAAAGAACTCAAAGAGCTCGTCGAGGGAGCACGCAAGGTAAATGGCAAACTCAGCAAAACAACGGTTAACAAATCGCAGAAATTGCTGAAAGACGCCTAACCTACCAAATCCAACATTAAGGGCACACCCAGTGTGCGCACAAGCAGGCGAGGACCTATCCTCGTCTGCTTTTTTGTGTTAATAATCATAGCATCAACCGCGAAGTCACACTAGCATCCTGCCCGTGAAAGAAATCAAGTTCTACAACCGCTACACCGCTCAAATGGAAACCGAGCAAGTTTATGGCGAAGCCTTTCTGAAATGGACCTACGGCAACCCACTAGGCAAACTCGCCCTGCACTCAATGGTCAAGCGCCCAGCCTTCTCCCGTTGGTATGGCAAGCGCATGGACCAGCCAGACAGCAAAAGCCGCGTCACCCCCTTTATCGACGACTATGAACTCGACACCTCGGAATTTGCCGACAGCCCAAGCAGCTACAGCACTTTCAACGAGTTTTTCTATCGCAAACTCAAAGCTGAAGCCCGACCCATCGCCAATACGGACATCGTATTCCCAGCCGATGGCCGCCACCTTGGATTTGATAACATTGACAAAATTGATGGATTTTTCGTCAAGGGCCAAACCTTTAATCTCGATCAATTACTGGCAAACCCCGACTTATCGAAGCGTTACCGCGGCGGCGGCCTGATACTCTCCCGCCTCTGCCCTGTGGACTATCACCGCTTTCACTTTCCCGTGAGTGGCACTCCTGGCCCCACCCGACTGATCAACGGCCCGCTTTTCTCAGTTTCACCCATCGCCCTAGGCCGCAACCTCGCCTACCTCTGGCAAAACAAACGCACCATCACCGAGATCCAAACCGAATCTCTCGGCACCGTGCTGATGATGGAAATCGGGGCCACCTGCGTGGGCACCATCGAACAAACCTACCAGCCTGACGTCGCCATGCTCAAAGGCGCTGAAAAAGGTTACTTCGCCTTTGGCGGGTCCTCGACAATAACCATCTTCGAACCCGGCAAAGTGGAACTCGCTGAAGATTTGTTAAGAAACTCAGCGCAACAAATCGAAACTTACGCCCTGATGGGCGATAAAATGGGACAATGACGAAGAGCCCGCAGTGATCGAGAAAATCAATGATCACATCAAACTTATCGATTTCTCATTTCCCGAAAAACATCTATTCTCAATCCATGCCCATCCCATCCCTACGCACACATCTGAAGACCACCACCTCCCGCTGTCCTGTCTGTCATGAGCTCTGCCCGGCCGAAGTATGGAAAACGAACGGGTCGCCCTCGAAAGTTTTTCTCACACGCACCTGCCCCGAGCACGGCGAGGCATCGATTTGTATTTCCTCCGATGCTCGCTTCTACTGGCTCTCCAAGGGCAGCGATGCCAATGCTTGCGGCGGCGGCGGCAGTGCCTGCTGCGCCGACCCAGAGGGCCATGACGGCGCGCTCGGGAAAAATGCCTACGCCGACAAAGAAGCCACCGTGGAAACCCTCTCCACCTGCCTCGCCCTGATTGAAATTGTCGATTCCTGCAACCTCGCCTGCCCAACCTGTTTTGCGGCCTCACCCACAGGCATCAATGAGCATCTCGACTACCATTCGCTCGACAACATCCAGCAGCGTATTCTCGGCGTGCTCGACCGCAAACCCAACATCGAGATCCTGCAACTCTCGGGAGGAGAGCCCACCCTGCACCCGCAGTTCTTTGAACTGCTCGACTGGATTCATGCTCGTGACGGCATCGACTACACCCTAGTCAACACCAATGGAATCCTCATCGCCAAAGACGATGACTTTCTCAAAAAACTAGGCAGCCGTGCCCGCCAAGGCCATTTCCAACTCTACCTCCAATTTGACGGCACTGCGGAAGCCGGGCAAAAAGAGCTGCGGGGCGCGGACCTACGACAGCTCAAAAAACAAGTCATGGATCGTTGCCTGGCAGAGGGCATCCCCGTCACCCTCGCCATGACCGTGACCCCTCAAAACCTATCCACGCTCTGGGATTCCATCAAGTTTGGTCTCGAATACGAAAACTGCCGAGGCGTAAGTTTCCAGCCGATGTTCTGGTCGGGCCGCGTCCCCGAGGGCATCGCGGCGAACCGCCTCACACCGGAAACCACCCGACTCAATGCAGCCGATATCATTCTCGGCTGCGTTGAACAATCATCAGAAAAAATCAAATTTGAAGATTTTACCCCGCTCCCCTGCGGTGACCCGAACTGCGCCACCATCGGCTACCTTTTGAAAACTCCCCTCGGAGTGCGCTCCATCAGCGATTTTATCGATTTCTCGACGGTGCAGGATTTCCTCAAAGACAAAGTCCGATACGAGTTGGCCGACCTCGAGCAGTGCGGTTGTGAAAACACCGCCTTGGGAGAGCTGCTACACAAGTTTGAGATGGAGGAAAAAGACACCTTCCGTCTGTTTATCAAACCTTTCATGGACTCATGGACGTGGGATGAAGATCGCATCGACCGCTGCTGCACCCACGTCATCCGCCCCGATGGCAAACTCGATTCATTTTGCCGATACTACCACTCAGGAATCGCTAACCAATAATCCCCGACTAAGCCAACCATGCCCTACACACCCCCAGCAACATCAGAACCCCCGCCTCAACCATCTCAGCCACCATCAAACAATCCTGCGATTGGGTTTCTACGTGTCGTTGTCTGGCTCAGCCCAGCCCCTGCATTTTTGCTCTGTGTAATTGTTTTATCATCGATAGGTTCTTCAAGCTCCTTCGTGGCAAGCGCGGGCACTTTCTGGATTCCACTAGCGATCATTTGTCCGGCGGCTATCGGCTACTTCGATGCCTTCCTTTCCCGAAAAATCCCCAAACAAGATGGATTCCCGCTGGCCAAACCCGCCATTCGCCACGTCATCATCTTCACTCTACTACAGATCATCCTAGCCCCCTGCATCCTCTTTGCCATGGTCCTTGGATTCTGCGCCTACGCAGTTTGAAAATCTAAATTTCAAAATCTAAATTTCAAACATCAAACATCAAACTTAAAACTCTCAACCCTAGAACTTCTCTTGGTCCCCCTGATTCCATCGTTCAAATTGAAGTAACATCCCCACGTAAAAGGCAAAGCCTCACGTGGCAGGCCAAGCAAATTCTGTAAAATTCTGTAAATTCTGTCTAGCGCCGCAGGCCACAACCCACGCATATCAACTTCGCGCATTTTGCATTTTTCGCGGTAAAAAACCAAACTCCGCCCCATGCCTGACCTCCCGTTCCCCTCCCCCTCATTCAGCTGGTATAGCCTGACCATGCTGCTAGCGATTGTGCTGAGCGCGGGCTACTGGATCAAACATTCCCGCACCGATCCTCAACTCCCGCTGATCTATCTTTTTGGACTCGGCTGTGCCTTTCTCGGAGCGAAAGTCGCCTATATGATTTCCGAAGGCTGGCTGCACACTGGCGATGACCGATGGCTTCACTGGCTGGCAGGAAAATCCGTCACCGGTGCCCTGATCGGAGGATTCCTCGGAGTGGAAATTTGCAAAAAACACCTCGGATACCGCCAAATCACCGGCGACCGCTTTGCGCTCATCGTGCCCATCGCATTGATTCTCGGCAGGCTGGGATGCCTGAGCCAAGGGTGCTGTCAGGGGAAGACTTTGCATCTTGGAGCGACGCCCATTCCATGGCCCGCCGTACAGGTGGAGATCGGCTTCAATCTGATCGCCCTCGCCGTATTCTATATTTTCCGAAAAAAAAATCAATTCACCTGTCAGCATTTCCACCTCTACCTCATCGCCTACGGCACGTTCCGCTTTGCCCATGAATTTCTCCGCGCCACCCCCAAACCCTTCGGATATTTTTCAGGCTACCAGCTCATTTCATGCCTCATGATCATTCTGGGCATTGTTGCCTACAAAAGAAGGAGCCGGCAGCTAGGAACCACCCATCACCCACAACTGTGACAAACCCACTTCCAAGCTCCGAAAAGCCTCCCCTCTCTGAAAAATCAGCCCATGAATTTTCTTTAGAAAAACGCAACTCACAATTCGTCTATCAGGCGAATCCACGAGACCGCGTCATGGCTGTATTCCGCGTTGTCATCTGGATGTCCCCAGGGCCAGCACTCATCATAATCGGAATACTTTTTGAGTTTCTCTATCAATGGATTCCGAGGCTCGGAGACTACGGCTACTTTCTGCTCATCCTCATCGGAGTTATCGCCATTGGCTATTTAGATGCCTACCTATCTCCGAATATCAAAAAAACGGATGGTCGGCCCAATATCGACTCCGCCATACGACACGCGGTCGGCTTCGCCCTAGCTCAGATCATCATTGCCCCTCTTTCACTTGCTCTCATGATGATCATCGCTTTCGCTGTTGCTAGCTTGTTTCAGTAAAATGCTCCCAGCCACCTTGAGCACCCCTGACCTGACCCTCGATCAACTCACCCACCACCGTCAGAGGCAAGGCAGAAAACTGCGCTGACCAAGACTCCAGCAATCTTGAAACCACCTGCGGCGACACCGTCAGCAGAAGTTCGTAATCCTCCCCATCGTTCATCGCCTGGGCGGCATCACATCCTTGATTGCATGGCAAAGATGCTTCATCGATGACAAAATCACAGCCGCTAGCCTTGGCTAAGCGTGGCAAATCCCGCGCCAAGCCATCGGACAGATCCATCATCGACCGTATGGCAAAATTCTCAGTCATCCACTTCGCCTCCTCCAACCGAGGCGTAAAGCTCAGATGCTTCCCCTGAATCGATCCGCCAAGCTTTCCGGTCACCAGAACCAAATCGCCCACCTGACCACCACTGCGACGAACCAACTGATTTTTCTTAACCCACCCCGTGCCCGCCACGGAAATAACCGCCGCCGAACCATGGGGAACCGAACTCGTTTCCCCACCACAAATGACAGCCCCGTAGAGATCCGCGCATTTTTTCAGCCCTCGATACAGCTCCTGCACATAACAGACCTCTTGGTCAGGAGCTAAGGCGATTGTGACCAAGAGATTCCCCGGACACCCTCCCATCGCCGCAAAATCACTCAAAACTCGGGCAACCGCCTTCCAGCCCACCTCCGCCGCTGGAGTATCAGGCAAATAATGAACTCCCTCGACAATCGCATCCGTCTTCAGTAATTGATAAACATCAGCGCCCGCACCTAATCCAGAGACAGCTCCCAGATCCACGACCGCACAATCATCCCCCGGCCCAACAAGCACGTCATCGCCCTGATCCAGATCTTTGATCAATTGCTCAATCAACGCATCTTCACCTATCTCACTCAATTGCTTCATGCCGCCACCATTGCACGCGAAATTAGCGAAAAACCCAAAACAAATCTTTCTCAAAATTAAGGGAACAATTTCTGTGATTCTTCTCATTTTAGCGCATAATACGCGCGTGATCCTCAGACTCACCCTATTCATCGGCCTATTAACCAGCCTATCGATCAGCCTATTGACCGTTAGCCTACAAGCCGCGCCAAGCACACGCCCCAACAATGCCAAAGCATTGCGTGAACTCAAGTCCGACGCCTCATTCCAAGCGGGAGCCAAAGCCATGGCCGATAAACTCCCCGACCTCGCCATCCGTCAGTTCCGTTCCACTCTGACAAACGAAAAGCTCAGCGCCAACACCAGAACCTTCGTCACCATCGCATTAACCGAGGCCCTGATCCGGTCGAGCATCACCCCTCAAGGCAGCGATGAACAGGCGACCGAAGCTCTTCAATTACTAGAAAGCAAAGAAGTCAAAGACCACTCATCCGCACCCATTTGGAAAGCCGAGGCCCTTGCCGCGCTCGGCCACTACCAAGACGCGGAGGCCGCGCTTTCCACCATCAAGGAAAACAACCCACGCTACCGAGAAACCCAACTCGCCCGCACCCGTATCCTGATCGCCCTGCACCGCACCGAACACGCCCTCAAACTACTCACAGAACTCAGTCAAACCACAACCAAAGCATCATCATACACCCAAAACTCAGCCCAACTCCTCGCTGCTGAAATTCAAATCAACGACGGAAAATTCGACGAGGCCAGACTCTGGTTGGAAAAAATGGATAGCCAGAACCCAGCCATCACTCAACTTCGTGAATACCTCAAAGCCCGCCTCGCCTTAACCGAAAATAAAACGGCCGATGCCATCAGCCCCGATGCAATCAGCCTATTCCAATCGCTAGTCACAGAACCAGACAATCTCAGCAAGCCTATTTACAGTGCCTGCATCCTTGGCCTTGCCGATGCCTTCACGGCGAATAAGCAAACAGACGAAGCCATTGCCACGCTGGAAGATTACATCACCAAACACCCGAATTCAGCTATTCTCCTCCCTGTCTTCCAGCGGCTCGATCATTTGCTCCAGCCCGACCTTCCTGCTGATCATGCCTCCATGCAAAAATTAATTTCCTGGAGTGGTCAATCCACGCCAGCGGAAAATGCCCTGTATATCGTTGGCGATAGAAGCGATGCCATCCGCACCTATCAACCTGCACCGAGCGAACATGATAATCTCGTCGCCCTCTCACTCTATCTCAGATCCAAACTGCTCGCCCGATCAAAAGACGCCGACAAAAACCAACAAGCACTAGCTCTGCTAACTCGCCTACGCTCACTCCATCCTGCACACACCCTCCCACCTACAGAGCTCTATCTGCAGCTCGCCTCAGCCTCTCTGATCGAAACCGCAGAGATCCAACTCAAACGCAAACAACCCCAACTCGCGGCATTCACACTCGCCTCCCTAGAAAAAGTAGCGTTTTCCCCGATCCTCAAAGATCAGGCAAGCTTCCTGCTCGGATTGCTTCTCTCCAAAGAAACAAAATACGAAGAAGCCTTGGCCTCCTTCAATTTCGCCAGAGAATCATCAGAGCAAGAGATCGCCACAGCGGCCGATATCAATACCGGCATCGCCGCGCTACTCTCCAGCAAGCTCGATGTGTTTGATCAAATCTTGAAATCCACATCCCAATCCAGCGTTCGCGCCGCACTCGAACTCGAACGGGCACTCTGGAAATGCCAGAACAACGACATTTCGGGTCGCGCCGACCTCGAAACATTCATCATGAGCCACCTCGGTCACTCACGGGAAAATGAAGCCCGCATGGCTCTAGCCGCTGCCTGTGTGGACATCATGCCCGCCGATATCATCCTCTCCAATGCCCAACTGGATATGATTAGCCCCCGACTCCCCGATGCCTCCAGTCAATACGGCATCAGTCGCATTCGTATTCGCGCCAAAGAACTCACTCAGGACTGGTCTGATGCCGCCGAGGTGGCCGAAACATTCATGCGCGACTTCCCGGATTCCCATCACATCCCCAGCGTCATGCTCAAACAAGGCCAAGCCTACTACAACAACGAAGACTTCAATCAAGCCAGACGCATATTCCAAACCATCAATGATCGATTCCCCGACAGCCCATTTTCACCTGTCGCCAGCTTCTACACCGCCATGGCCGCCAGACTCGGAGGCACAACCCAAGCCCGGGAAGAGAGTGTTGGGCTGTTCCAAAAAATCATCGACACCAAACAACCCCTCGCCGAAGAAGCTAGGATCCAACAAAGCCGCGTCCTCATTGACCTACGGAGATATCCGGAAGCGGAAGCATCCCTCAAACCACTCCTCTCCCCTCAGAAAACATCAAAGAAAATCTCCACCGCCCAACACCACGATGCCGGCATTCTCATGGCTGACAGCTACCACCGACAGGCCACCGACAACCCTAAAAAATACGCCCCAGCTAAATTCGAACAAGCCATTGCCATCTATGACAACCTCCTAGCAGTCGAAGACCTACCTTTGGCGAAAAGCAATCATATTCATTACCTGCGAGGTCAAACGCTCGAAAGCATGAACCACCGCGCCGAGGCCCTTGACTCCTACTACAACATCATCGCCCAATCTAACGCACCGGCTGGCAACGAGGCCCATGAGATCGAATGGTTTTGGTTCTACCGTTGCGGCTTCAAAGCCCTATCAATGCTAGAAGAAGACAAGCGCTGGGACGCCGCAGTCAAGCTCGCTCGTCGCATCGCATCTTTTAACGGCCCCCGGGCAGAAGAAGCCTCCAAACGAGCCAATAACCTCGCCAAACAGCACATGATCTGGGAGGATGAAAAAAATCCCACGCCGCCAGCAGAACAACCAAGCAACTAACCCCCCCACAAACACCATGCGCACCGCAGTTTACGCTGGGTCCTTTGACCCCCTCACCAATGGCCACCTCTGGATGATCGAGCGTGGGCTTGAAATCTTTGATCGGCTCTATGTCGCCATCGGCACCAACCCCCACAAAACTTACACCTTCACCGTGGAAGAACGGCTCAAACAACTCCACAACTCCATTCCCTCCTGTGAACGGCTCAGCATCGCCGAATTTCACAACCACTATCTCGTCAACTACGCTCGCTCCGTTCAGGCCCAATTTATCCTGCGAGGCATTCGCTCCTACACCGATTACGAATTTGAGCGAGGCATGCGCCACATCAACAATGACATGGCCCCCTCCATCACCACCATTTTTCTCATGCCTCCACGCGACATTGCAGAGCTCTCCTCCAGCATGGTCAAAAGCTTGATCGGCCCCGAAGGCTGGCAAGAAAGCGTCAGACGCTACGTCCCCCCACCCGTCTTCGAAGCCCTCAAGTCGCGCCAAGAAAACTAACAAGTCCACCCAACTTCAAGACTTCAAAAAAAAATGATCTCCGTCCTCGACCTCTTCACCATCGGCATAGGCCCATCCAGCTCCCACACCGTGGGTCCGATGCGTGCCGCCGCTATTTTCGTCCACAACCTATCTAACACCAATCCCGCCAATCGACCACACAACCTCGGCCTGACCTGCGATCCCATTGGCGGACTCGTCGAGATCCCCTGCATCGAGCGCAATGCCATGGGCGCAGTCAAAGCTATCAACGCCGCCCGCATTGCCATGTCTGGCGATGGCACCCACTTTGTCTCCCTAGATAAAGTCATCAAAACCATGAAAGAGACCGGAAAAGACATGCAGGAAAAATACAAAGAAACCTCCCGTGGCGGACTTGCCGTCAACGTCGTCGAGTGCTAACACTCAGATCAACCGCAATAGATCATGATTGATTGGAACTCCATCAAAAACTCCCTCTGGAACCTCGGAAACGATCCGCAGGACTACTGGCAATGGGGCACCATGGTCATCTGCCTCATCGCAGCCATCATCATTTCACGCCTCCTCCACAAAACTCTCCTTCACCCCAATTCCCCCTGCTCCCGGTTTTGCAGCCGCTTTTTTAACCCAGGTCATCATATCGATGGCATGCCCGTGGTCTTCTGCGCCCTGCTCTGGATCACATGGCTCGTCCGCGGCCAATGGTCAGACTCGCTACTCGACCAAGGCTTAACGCCGATCTATTCCTATCAAATCCACACCGTGGCCCTGCTGACCTCAGCCTATGTGGTCTATCAGCTCGCCAACGCTATTTCTAATGGCCAGTTTGTCCCCCGTCTGCTCAGCGGTGGCATGCTATTCATTTTCACCTTTCACCTTTTTGGATGGTTGGAACCGCTCAGCGACGCGCTACAAGTCATCTCCCTCCCGCTTGGGGATATCAATATCAACCTCTGGGGTGTCACCTCCGGAATTGCGGTCCTCTTTCTACTCCTTTGGCTCGTCAACCTCGCCAATCGCTTCATCGACACCGCCGTAGAGTCCCGCCGTGATATTCCCCCGGCCATTAAAGTCCTCATCACAAAAAGCTCCCGGATTGCCCTTTTCATCTTTGCCTTCATCGCGGCCCTATCCATAGGAGGCGTGCCGCTCAAAGGCCTCACCGTCTTTTCTGGAGCCCTCGGTCTCGGTCTCGGTTTTGGACTGCAAAAAATCATCGCCAACCTCATCTCCGGACTAATCATCCTCCTCGATAAATCCATCAAACCCGGCGACGTTATCGAAATCGATGGCACCTTCGGCTGGATCAACTCCATCCATACCCGCTACGTCTCAGTCCTCACCCGCGATCGTAAAGAATACCTCATTCCCAATGAAGATTTTGTCACCAACAAGGTCATTAACTGGTCCCATTCCGATCGCACCATCCGAATCAAAGCCGACGTAGGCGTCTCCTACGATACCGATGTCCCCGAAGCCATCCGACTCTGCACCGAGGCGGCAAAATCGATTGAACGCATCCTGACCACCCCAGCCCCAGTCTGCCTGCTCAATGAGTTTGGAGATTCCTCGATCAATCTACAAATTCGCTTCTGGATCAACGACGCCCCCAACGGAGTAAGCAACATCCGCTCCCAAGTCCTCCTTGCCATCTGGCAAACCTTCCGCGACAATAACATTCAGATCCCCTTCCCCCAACGCGACATCCACATCAAATCCGGATCCCTCACTGAATAACTTCCATCTTACTTCTTCCATCTTACTTCTAAAAAGCCATGCCAGCTCTCATCTTCCATCCCATCGAAGAAATCATCGACGAAATTTCCGCCGGAAAAATGGTCATCGTCACCGATGACCCCGGTCGTGAAAACGAAGCCGACCTCGTTGCCGCCGCCTCCATGATCACCCCTGAAATCATTGCCTTCATGGCCAACCATGGCCGTGGACTCATCTGTGCCCCCATCACCGTCCAGCGCGCCGAAGAGCTCAACCTTCCGCCCATGACGCGCCGCAACACAGAATCCAATCAAACCGCCTTCACCGTCTCCGTCGATGCCGCCGAAGGCATCACCACCGGCATCTCCGCCGCCGATCGAGCACGCACCATCCACCTGCTCTCCAATCATGAAGCCGATGCCGATACCCTCGTGCAGCCAGGCCACATCTTCCCCCTCCAAGCCGTTCCCGGAGGCGTCCTCCGCCGCGCCGGCCACACCGAAGCCGCCATTGACCTCACCCGCCTCGCCCAGCTTCCAGAAGCGGGCGTCATCTGTGAGATCATGAACGAAGACGGCACCATGGCCCGCGCCGGCGACCTCGGAGACTTCCAGGAAACACACCAGCTCAAAGCCTGCACCATCGCCGAACTCATCGAATACCGCCGACACTCAGAAAAACTCGTGCGCCGAGGCGAAACCATCCAAATGCCCACCGACTACGGCGAGTTCGACTGCCACCTCTACTACGTGGAAAATTGCGATAGCCACCACCTCGCCCTCACCCATGGCGAAATTTCAGCAGACACCCCCACCCTCGTTCGCGTTCACTCCGAGTGCCTCACCGGTGACGTCTTTCACTCTCAACGCTGCGACTGCGGAGCCCAACTCGACACCGCCTTAAAGCAAATCTCCGAAGAAGGAGGCATCCTCCTCTACCTCCGTCAAGAAGGACGAGGCATTGGCCTCCCCGCCAAAATCCACGCCTATAAACTTCAAGAGCAAGGATACGACACCATTGAAGCCAACGAAAAGCTCGGCTACAAATCAGATCTCCGCGACTACGGAGTCGGTGCCCAGATCCTCCACGATCTCGGCGTGCGCAAAATCAAACTCATGACCAACAACCCGAAAAAAGTCATCGGGCTCGAAGGCTACAACCTCGAAATCACCGAGCAAATCCCCCTCAGCATCCCCTCCAACCCCCACAACGAAAAATACCTCCAAACCAAAAAAGACCGCATGGGCCACACCCTCTAAATAACGTTTTCAGAAAAAATACGCTTGCAAAACACAAAATCTGAGGCAAGTTGCCGCATCTTCTCGGAGAGAAAACTGAGGGGGCGTCATGGTTTCGACTGGATGTTCGAAACATAGACTGCATGTAGAGGTTGATCGGTTGGCCTCTTTAAAAAGCCGTTCAAACAAATTAATTGCAGACTCTAACGAGCTCGCACTTGCTGCTTAATTGACAGCAACGTCTCTTTCCCCGACGTCCACTGAGGGAAAAGGCGACAAAACAGTGGACTGGCTGAAGATCGGGTGACCGGGTCAACAGTAAGACTTAACAGGTTAATCGGGATGTGAACGCCGTTGGTGAGCCTACACAAACCTAAAGGATTTATCCTAAATCTCCAACTACACATGTAGACGTCTAAGTAGAAAGCATCTAGGACAGGGGTTCGACTCCCCTCGCCTCCACCAGCCTTCGCCAAGGCTACGGCTGGCAAGCCGTTGTCTTGGCGAAGGCTGCCCGCCATAGCCACGCGAAGGAGGGCATTCACCGCTCCTCACCATTTTGCTCACT
>Ga0256845_1000518_pt1 | contig 36093 bp, 35 predicted proteins | sample RiftiametaG_FD_189101 | JGI IMG/M metagenome (GOLD analysis project Ga0256845, IMG submission 189101) | Tube worm associated microbial communities from hydrothermal vent at the East Pacific Rise, Pacific Ocean - Riftia | ecosystem: Host-associated > Annelida > Integument > Unclassified ...
GATTGATTTTACTACACCATTTGCAAAAGTTCCATGGGTTGATGCTATTGTAGATATTGGTGGAGTACCAAGAGAGATAGCAACCAACTTAGAGAAGGGTTTAGCCTATCTAAGAGAGAGAAATCTAAAGGTTGATGAGAACTGGACGCTAGGATATATGCAAAATGAACTATTTGATGAGTTTGTAGAGGGTAAACTTATAAATCCAACATATATCACAGACTACCCTGTTGATATATCTCCATTGGCAAGAAGAAGTGATACCAATCCTGAAATAACAGAGAGATTTGAGCTGTTTATGGCAGGAAAAGAGATTGCAAATGGATTTAGTGAGCTAAATGACCCAATAGACCAATATGAGAGATTCAAATCCCAAGTAGATGCCAAAGAGGCAACAGGAGATGATGAAGCTATGCACATGGATACCGATTTTGTTCGTGCATTGAGCTACGGTATGACCCCAACAGCAGGTGAAGGGATTGGGATTGATAGATTGGTAATGATGTTAACGAACCAACACTCTATTCGTGATGTACTACTCTTCCCTGCTATGAGACCAGAAGCCCCTGTAGCAGAAGCTCCAAAAGTAGATGCCTCCAAACAGTGCAAAAAGTGTGGGCATGATGTACTTGAAGAGTTAAAACCTGCCAAAAAAGGTAAAGGGATGTTTTGTATAGATGTCTCTGCTTGTAAAAAGAGAGTTGCAAGTAGATAGTAGATAAAATTGATAGATAGAGGTTCTCTATCTATCATATTTTTATATAATAAATCAACCAAAAATTCAAGACATTTTTACATTAAATTCGATATAAATACAGACTATTTTTCCTAAAAGGACACATTCATGAGCTACGCAATGGAAACATTTGACCCAGAGATTTTTGAAGCTATTAACAAAGAGTTAGAGCGACAGACAGACCACTTAGAGATGATTGCATCTGAAAACTTTACTATTCCTGCTGTAATGGAGGCTATGGGTTCTGTTTTTACCAATAAATATGCAGAGGGTTACCCATACAAGAGATATTATGGTGGGTGTGAACATGCAGATACTGTAGAGCAATTAGCAATTGATAGAGCTTGTGAACTTTTTGATTGTAAGTTTGCCAATGTACAACCACACTCAGGTAGTCAGGCAAATGGAGCTGTCTATGCGGCACTGCTAAAGCCTTATGATAAAATCTTGGGTATGGATTTAAGCCATGGTGGTCACTTAACACACGGTTCTAAACCTAGTTTCTCAGGTAAAAACTATCAGAGCTTTACCTATGGTGTTGAGCTAGATGGTTACATTAATTATGATAAAGTATTGGAGATTGCTAAAATAGTTCAACCAAAAATTATAGTTTGTGGTGCTTCTGCTTATGCTAGAGAGATTGATTTCAAGAGATTTAAAGAGATTGCTGATGAGGTTGGAGCTATTCTATTTGCTGATATTGCACATATTGCAGGTTTAGTCTGTGCAGGTGAACACCCAAGCCCATTTCCTTATGCTGATGTGGTTACCACTACTACACACAAGACTCTAGCAGGGCCTAGAGGTGGTATGATTATGACCAATGATGAGGCTATTGCCAAAAAGATAAACTCTGCTATTTTTCCAGGGCTTCAGGGTGGTCCACTTGTTCATGTTATAGCAGCTAAAGCTGTAGGATTCAAATATAATCTAAGTGATGAGTGGAAAGCCTATGCAAAACAGGTCAAGGCTAATACAAAAGTGTTAGCAGATGTACTTATTGAGAGGGGGTTTGACCTTGTTAGTAATGGTACAGATAATCACCTTATTCTTGTCTCATTTTTGGACAAAGGTTTCTCTGGAAAAGATGCAGATGCAGCACTAGGTGCAGCAGGTATGACTGTTAATAAAAATACCGTCCCAGGGGAGACTAGAAGTCCATTTGTAACATCTGGAATTAGGGTAGGGGCTGCTGCACTTACTAGTCGAGGGATGAAGGAGGCAGAGTTTGAGATTATTGCTAATAGAATGGCTGATGTTCTTGAGAATATAGAGGATAGTGAGCTTCATGCAAAAATCAAAGATGAGATGAAGGAGTTAGCTTCTAATTTTATTATTTATAAGAAGGCTATCTTCTAGTTTTGAAAATAGAAATATTTGATTTGGAGTTTGATTCTGACTTCTATTTTATTCAAAAAGATTCGATTGTTGATAGAGTTATCTTTCACAATCGGACTCTATATAGTAAGTTTAAAAAAGTAGATAGAGTACCAACCCCTCTACTAATCAAACAACATCTCAATAGAGAGATAACTATAGCTCTTCTTCTTATTAAAAATGGTTATGTTAACTATATTGTCTTGGAGTATGATAGAGAAGAGAGTAATAGTTTTTTCTATATCATAAAACATCTACTAAAATTTTTGGAGATTGAGCATTTTTACACCTATGAGAGTATTAAAAAAAACTCTATTCAGATTTTTATACCTACGGTGGGGCTAAGAGTTGAGAATGCCTATAATAAAGTTGAAGAAATAGAACGAATTTTGGAATTTAAGTCATCTAAAAGATGCAAAATAGTTCCTAATAGAAATTTACCTATAAAATATAATAAAATAACACTTCCTATAAAAAAAATGTAATTTAACGGTATCAAATAACTATTTTTGTGTTATACTCTGTTTTAAAAAAATGGAGGCTTAACCTAATGGAAAGCAAAAATTTAAATGACATCGTTATTGAAGATAATGACAACTCTAAAAAAGCACAGCTTAAGAATATTCTAACGCTGTTAGCACTTCTATTTATTATTTTAGTTATATCTATTGTAATAACAAGATTGATTTTAGGTGGAGATGATGAGAATAGTGAAGCTACTCAGATAGAGAGCAACAAGACAGAACTTGTACAGAGTGGCTCTTCTTCCTCAGCAGAAGGATTATCAGACGGTGCAACAGTCGCAGTAGCAGCTACTGCAGCTACAGCTGCGGCATTAGCTACAACGGCTATAGCTACTAGAGGTTCCAAAGATGATAAAGCAAAAGATAATTCAAAAGCTCTACTTGTAGAGAGAAATACAACATCAAGAAAAAAACAGTCACTTAGAGAGCATAAAACAAAAACTAGTAGTAAAAGAGTAGAGGTGAAAAGAGTTAGAACAACAGCTAAAAGAGCTTATGTTCCTAAAAAGAGAATTCACCATCCTGCTCCAGTAAGAAAAAAAGCTGTTTCTGCAACAAGAGGATACTATATCAAAGTTGGTGCATTTAAAGACCCAGCAAATGCTGTTAAACGAATAAAAGCAGAGAATATGAGATATAAAAAGGTTGATACTAAAAATGGAATGCTAACAAGAGTTTTAGTCGGGCCTTATTATAGTCGTAAAGATGCACAAAATGATTTATCAAAAGTAAAATCTAAAATTGCTGCTGGTGCGTATATTACAAAGATTAAGTAGTTAGATGATTAGACAGATTCTATTTGACCAATTAACTCCAGTCTCAATGTATGGAAAGGTCAAGAGTCTTTTCCCTAATGAGATTACCATGCTTTTTGAGAGTGTGGTAAATAGTTCTGATGGCAATTTCTCTTTTATTGCCATTGGTGCAAAAGAGCGTATTAGTTACAAAAATGGACAAACACTCTATACTAATGAAAATGGTCAAATCAATGAGATAGAAGATTCTCCTTTTGACTTTTTGCAGAGTTACTATAGAGATTTAGACCAAGAGAGATATAAACAGTTAGCACTGGATGTAGGTTTTGCATTTGTTGATGGATTTATTGGATTTATCGGTTATGATATGGTTAGGGTCTTTGAGCCTACACTACAAAAACATATGGATGAGCTTCGAGACCCTCTTGGTACTCCTGATTTGGATTTGGTTCGCCCCTCTGTTATCTTGGCATTCTCTCACAAAACAGCTACTTTAACTATTATTTTAAATGATGATAACTATATAGATAAGATAGAGGATATAGAGAGGGTTTTAAATGAGAGTTCTATACCACAATCTCTTAGACCTGCTAAATTGGATGGAGAGGGGGTCTTCTCTATAGATGAAGAGAGGTTTAAAAGATTAGTAGATGAGTCAAAAGAGATGATTCGCTCAGGCGATGTTTTTCAACTCCTATTATCCAATAGATATACTCAAAAAGGAGAGATAGAGCCTCTAAGTTTTTATCGTCTATTGCGTTCTAAAAACCCATCTCCATATCTATTTCTATTAGATTACGAAGATTTCTCCATCTGTGGTTCATCTCCTGAGGTTATGGTGCGTCTATTAGATGATAGAATTTTGCTTCGTCCTATAGCAGGAACTAGAAAGAGAGGCAAAAATGCCAAAAGAGATAGAGAGCTAGAGCTAGAGATGCTAAATGACCCCAAAGAGTGTGCAGAACATCTAATGCTGATAGATTTGGGTAGAAATGATGTCGGACGAGTGGCCAAAACAGGTACTGTAGAGGTCAAAGATATGATGCGTGTAGAGAAGTACTCTCATGTAATGCACATGGTAACCGATGTAGAGGCGACTATAGCAGAGGGCAGAGATATGTTTGACCTCTTTCGTGCTACCTTTACAGCAGGAACTATGACAGGTACACCTAAGGTTAGAGCTATGGAGCTTATAGCCGATTACGAGGGACTCAAACGAGGTTTTTATTCAGGTGCTGTTGGTTATTTTGCTTTTAATGGTGAGATGGATAGCTCTATTGCTATAAGAACTTCGCTTATTAAACCTGACTCTATTACACTTCAAGCAGGAGCAGGGATTGTAGCTGACTCTATCCCTGAACTTGAATATTTAGAGGTCAAAAATAAGCTTGGAGCTTTGTTAGCTACTATTAAAGATATGGAGAGGCTATAGAAGTTATTTCTCTATTATCTAAAATTCAAATTTTTCCTAAGTTCGTCAGGTTTATTGGAGTACTGTATAGCGTGTTCTTTTTTGATTAGACCACTCTTTAGGAGTTTGAGCATCACTTGTGATTGAGTTTGCATTCCTGTGTCTCCCTGTCCTAGTTGCATCTGTGAGTAGAGTTGATGAACTTTGTCTTCACGGATTAGGTTAGCAATTGCGTGATTTGTAGTCATGATTTCTGGAACTGCTACCCGTCCTCCACCGATTTTAGGTAGTAGGACTTGGGATATAACAGCAACTAGTGAGGTTGAAATCATAGCTCTAATCTGACCCTGTTCATCACCTGAAAATACATCTATAATACGGTTAATCGTCCCTGGTGCAGAGTTGGTGTGTAGTGTACCAAATACTAAGTGACCAGTTTCAGCTGCTGTTAGGGCAGCTTCTATAGTCTCCTTGTCTCTCATCTCTCCGATTAGTATAATGTCAGGGTCTTGACGCATTGCATATTTGAGGGCTTTTGAGAAGCTCTTGGTGTCGGTTCCTGTCTCTCTGTGGGAGAAGACAGATTTTTTATTTTGATGAATAAATTCTACTGGGTCTTCTACAGTAATAATATGCTTGTTTTCAGTGAGGTTAATCTCATTTAACATAGCTGCTAGAGTGGTTGATTTACCTGAACCTGTAGGCCCTGTGACTAGGATGAGACCTTTTTCTCTCTGTATAAGTTTTTTGTAAATTTGTGGAGCGTCTAGGTCATCTAGTGAGGGAATATTGGTAGGGATAATCCTAAATGCTGCGGCAATATCACCTAGAGTACGGTAGTAGTTTGCCCTGAATCGTCCAATCCCTGGAAGCATTAGAGCAAAATCTAGTTCTAACTCCTCTTCAAAAAGTTTTTTCTGTTTTTCTGTTAGAAGTGCATAGGTCATCTCCTCTATATCTTTGCCTGTTAATATAGGGAGGTTTACAGGTTTCAAGGAACCATCTATTCTGATTTGTGGTTCGGAACGACTTACAAGGTGCAAATCTGATGAGCCGTGGCTTACAACACTTTTTAACAGTTTTTTTATATCAATAGCCATATAGTATTATCCTTAAGATTTTTTTAATACTATATTGTACTATTAAAAAATTATATTAATCTTATTCTATAATTTTAGGGACGATAAAGAAGTCATTTTCAGCATTTGGTGCGTGAGAAAAAATATCTTTTGCTATTTGTGGATTTGAGTTTGGTATATCTTGACGCATAGGTGTTCCTCCTGATAGAGTAGAAAATGACGCATCCAAATTAGATGTATCTAGCTCATTTAGATTCTCTATATACTCCAAAATTTCTGTTAGTTGACCTGCGAGTTCCTCTTTTTTGTCATCTTCTATCTTTAGCATAGATAATTTTTCAAGATTTTTTAATACTCTGTTGTCTATAGTCACACTAATCCTTTTTTATTTGTAATTTAAATTTATCGCATTATATATTAAAAGGGTTTAAGATACTATATACTTAATAAATTAAGCTAAGGAATTAATTATGATGAGACAATTAGATATGAGTTCAGATGAGTTTTTAAGAGAATTAGAGAAAACTAAGAGATTTACAGACAAAGTCTGTAAGCAGTTTGGATTTGAGTATCACCCTATGCACGATGTTAATGAGGGTGTGCAGTTGGGTCTAGCGAGACATAGACTCCTATATGGTAAACGATTTTGTCCTTGTTATATGGTAGAGCCTGATGAGAGTAATCCAGGAAAATACAAAAGCTCTGATAATCGCATCTGTCCATGCCCTCAAGCGATAAAAAAAGAGATACCAGAGGAGGGTAAGTGTCACTGTGGAATCTTTTGTACTCCAGAGTATGTAAAAGAGAATAGCTAGTAATATATTAGTTATACTATTACTTATTATAAATTTTATGTATAATTCTATATCAAAAAATAGAAAAAGGTTGAATTTATATGAGTGAATTGTTAAAAAAGAGTTTTGTAAACTCTAATGAGCTAGAGACTCTTTTAAAAGAGAGAGAAGAGGGTAAGGTTGATTTTATTTTAGTAGATGTACGAGAGCAGATAGAGTATGACATGGGACATATAAAAGGTGTTGATATGTTGAAACCTACCTCTACATTTCAGTTTTGGGGAGAGGAGTTTTTTAATGATAATAGAGATAAGAGAGTTATCTTTACTTGTCGAACAGACCATCGTAGTGGCAATGTTCAGGATGTTTTCAAGCAAAATGGTATGGAAAATGTGATTAATCATTCAGGTGGAATTGTCTCCTATAGAGGAGAGGTTGTTAGAGGAGATTAATAATATCTTTTGTTTAAACTTGTTTTGATACTCTTTCATAAATTTATACTACAAGGTAAATATTTATGGAAAAGAGACTAGACACTATAGACCTATTTTTAAAACTACTTTCTGCTAAGTCCATTACTCCTAATGATGATGGACTACTTACTTATATAGAGAGCTATCTATCAAATTTTGAATCTATATGGATTAATGAGTGTGGGGTAAAAAATCTATTTTTGACCAAAAAATTTGGTGAAGGGAAACATTTGTGTTTTGCTGGTCATGTAGATGTTGTTCCTGCTGGTGATGGGTGGGATACCAACCCCTTTGTACCTATGATAAAAGATGGGATGATATATGCACGAGGTACACAGGATATGAAGAGTGGTGTGGCTGCTTTTGTTCAGGCTGTTCGTGATATGGATGAGGATTTTTCTGGTCGTCTATCTCTGCTTTTGACTTCTGATGAGGAGGGGGATGGAGAGTATGGGACTCAAATTGTTTTGAGACACCTTGATGAGGTGGGTCTGCTTCCTGATTACTGTATAATTGCAGAACCAACTTGTGAAGAGGTCTTTGGAGATGCTATCAAGATAGGTCGTCGAGGCTCTATCAATGGGTATTTGATATTAAAAGGTAAACAGGGACATGCGGCATATCCCGAAAAATCTATAAATCCTATTCATAATATATCTCCTATATTGAGTGAGATTGCAGGGTATAATCTTGATAGTGGAGATGATGATTTTGCACCAAGCAAGATAGTCTTGACCGATATTCGTTCGGGTATGGAGGTTACAAATGTAACTCCTAATGATTTGAGATTGATGTTTAATGTTCGAAACTCTACTAAGACAACACAAGATACACTAAAAAGATTTATAGATGAGAAGTTTGATGGTTTAGAGTATGAACTAAAATTGACTCAAGGCTCATACCCATTTGTGACCAATCGAGAGTCATATATTGTAGGTATGCTAAGAGATGCAATACGAGAAGAGACGGGAGTAGAGACCAAACTCTCTACAGCAGGAGGGACTAGTGATGGACGACATATAGCACCTTATGGGATAGAGGTTGTGGAGTTTGGAGTGATAAATGATAGAATTCATGCCCTAAATGAGCGAACTTCTATAGCTGATGTGGAAACTCTTTATAATATTTTTGCTAAGATAGTGAAAGAGTTTTAAACGAAAAATTAAGGAGACCAAAATGGAATCAAATAATGAGATAAATAAAGATATTTTTAATTTAAAAGAGGCAAAGGCTGAAATTAATAGATTATTGAGTGCATATCGTATAAAAAAAGATGATTTGGAGTGGGCAGATGATGATTGGGAAGTTGGTGAAATTCAGGAAGAGTTAGATGGTTATGCTCGAAAAATCAAGCTTTTGAAATCCAAAGTTAGAGAGTATGAGAAGGTAGTTGAGGTTTAACTTTTGTCAGATAAGAGATTGATATATGATAGACCAACTCTTACTGAGTATGTTGTTGCTAAGTTTGTTACAATCTCTATTTTTGTAACGGCATTTTACTCTTTTGCTATTCTACTCACTCCTAGTGAGTATCAAAATTCCCTATTTCATATAGGGATTTTCTTCTCTGCTCTTATGTTTGTCTCTATTTCGGTCTATATTGTCACAAAAAGTATAGTTAGAGAGCTTAAGGTGGTTGAGGATTATCTATCAGGGGTAAACGGTTTTGATGAAGAGGCTCCAAGAGCATATTTTTTTGCCGAAGAGTTTGAGTCTATAAATATCAAACTTATTCAACTTCTAAGAAAGATGAAAAAGAGAGATAAGAAAAAGAGAAAACAGACAGCCAAGATAAAGCTAAAAAATCGTCAACGCTCTGATATGCTCTCTGCGATTGCTCATGAGTTTCGTAATCCTATAGCTGCTATAATGGGTTATGCTCAGACTCTAAATGATGATGAAGATATTCCTCCAAAACTTCGCCAGAGATTTCTATCTAAAATTTATAATAATGGTGAGAAGATAGAGGAGCTTTTGGGTCGTCTGCTTCTATGGAATCGTTTTGAGAGTGGAGAGCAGAAGCTACAGTTAAGTAGGTTTGATATACAGCCTCTGATTGTAGATAGTGCTATAAATTTAGAAGATAAGTATAGAAATCGTAATATATTTGTAGAGAATAACTCTCTTTTTATCAAAGCTGATAAGGCATTGATGGAGATTGTGGTGAAAAATCTCATCGAGAACGCATTGAAATACTCAGATGAGCCTGTGGAGGTAAAGATAGATGAGGGTAGGGTATCAGTCGTTGATAGAGGAGTGGGTATATCTCCTGAAAATATTGATAAAGTAACAAAAAAGTTTTTTCGTACCGAGGAGCATTCATGGGATAGCTCTATGGGTTTAGGATTAGCTATTGTTAAACAGATATTGAAACTTCATGGGACTCAGTTAGATATTGAGAGTAGAGAGGGAGAAGGCTCTTCGTTCTCTTTCTCTCTTTTCTCATCTGTCTCTTAGTCTATTCTATTTTTTGGCTTATTATAAACTATAATTCACTTTTAATTCATCTATAAATAGTACAATTTTAAAAAAGATTTTTGGATAGATAAATCTATTGCTTATATTTTTTTGTTAAAGGTCTAAAGGTTACATCATGGCACAACAAAATATACTACTACTCGAAGATGATTTGCAACTTAGCGATACAATCAAGCAGTTTTTAGAGTATTCAGGCTATAGAGTCTATCCTGCCTATGATGCTCTTCAAGCCAAAGACCTTCTCTATGAAGAGGCTATTGATTTAATGCTACTAGATATTAAAGTATCTCATCAGAGTGGTTTTGATTTTTTAGCAGAGGTTCGCACAGAGGGGGAGAATACTCCTGCGATTTTTATCACTTCACTTAACTCTGTAGATGATGTCACCAAAGGGTTTGATATAGGGTGTGATGATTATATTCGTAAACCATTTGCACTCAAAGAGCTTCGTGCAAGGGTAGAGGTGATTTTAAAGAGAAATTTTGGAACACACAATAGTAGAGTTGATTTAGGTGATAACTACTCATTTGATGTCAAAGGGTTATTTTTAAGTTATAAAAATAGGAGAGTACCGTTAAAGACAAAAGAGGCAAAGCTTTTGGCACTTTTCCTGAAAAAACCAAATGAGCTTCTTCTCTATGAGAGAATTTTTGAAGTGCTTTGGGTATATAATGAGACACCTAGCCAAGGTAGTCTAAGAGCCTATATCAATACCCTACGGCATATCTTGGGAAAGAGTAGAATAGAGACGGTTAAACATATGGGTTATCGATATGTTTCGGAGTGAGAAACGCTCTCTTTTTCGTTTTTTAGGTATATATCTAAGTTCTACTTTTTTGTTGTTTTTCTTAGCAACAGTTATATTTTATGATTTTCAAAAACATCAAATTATAGATACACAAAATGATACTCTCAATCAAGAGGCAGAGCGTTTAATCGAGTTGTTACGACAACTTAATAGAACCTTTACACCTTCTCTTGTATATCCCCAAGAGAACTCTTTTGATTCAGCTATTTATAATTTGGATAGAGAGTATATTTTTGGTTCATTTAATCCAACTACTATTTCTTGGGACAAGGAGTACTATCAGCAGGGGGGAAAACTTTTTCATATTCATTCACTTCATCCCTACTATTTTGGAGCTTCTCATCTTATTATTGCTCGAATGCTTGACCAAAAGCCTATTGATGATTTACTTAAGATGTCTATAGCTTTTCTTCTTATTGCAGGGATTTTTTTTACTGTTTTGGGTATTTTTTTAGGTAGGCTCTTTATAGCACCTATGAAGGAGTCTATAGAGAATATGAATAGGTTTATAGAAGATACTACTCATGAGTTCAATACTCCTATTAGTACGATTTTGACAAATATTGAGCTATTAGAGACTCTATATGAGTGTGAAGGGAAGCAGGAGATGAAACGGATTGAGATAGCGTCCAAGACACTTAGTCGTCTATATGAGGATTTGAGCTATCTCAAGCTTAATCATAACTATCACCGAGAAATTGAGGCTTTGGATATATCACAATTAATCTATGAGCGTATAGAGTATTTTGATACTCTAATAGAGGCAAAAGAGTTAGAGTTGACTCTGAATATTGATAGAGATATTGTTTTAAATATAGATAGAAATGATGCTATTCGCATGATAGATAATCTCCTCTCTAATGCTATTAAATATAATAAAAAAGAGGGAAAACTAATAGTTTTATTAAGTAGAGATAGACTCTCTATTAGAGATACTGGTGTAGGAATTCCAAAAAAGGATATGGAGTTGATTCATAGTCGTTTTAGACGAGCAAATGAGAGTGAGGGTGGATTTGGAATTGGTCTTGATATTGTCGGTCAAGTAGTAGCAAGATATGGTTTTAAGTTTGATATTATCTCTATATATAATAAAAGTACGGAGGTTACTGTTCAATGGTAAGATTTTTTTTGATAGTTGTAGTTAGTCTAAATATATTAGCACAAACTCCAAGTCCAATGCTTCAAAAAAACTGTATAGATTGTCATATCAAGCAGAAGATTCCTAGTGAGTTGATATATCGTCGTTATCTGATGAGATATAGTACTCATAAGGAGATAAAAAAAACACTCTTGGCATATCTAAAAGCCCCCTCCAAAGAGAGCTCAATTATGCCTACTCAGTTTTTTTTGAAGTTTCCACAAAAGGAGGCATTAGATATGAATGAGACAGCTCTAAGAGATAGTATAGATGTATATCTCGACTATTTTGATATTAAGAGAAGGTTTATTTTGTCACATTAGCATCTATCTGTTTGATTTTTTTTGTAGCGTTATTCTCTTTTAGTTTAACCTTTTTGCTTACATTCTTAACCTTCTCTTTGATAGATTCCAGATTGATTCTAGCTTTTGGTTTTTTATACATAGGTTTTCTCATTCTCATTTGGCTCTGCATCTCTTTTAATGCTCGATTTATCTCTATAAGCCCATACTCCATATTACACTGTTTATCATAGATATTCATATCCTCTTTTAGTTGAGTTGGGTTGTATTTTTTAATGGATAGTATTTTTTTATTTTTTATCTTTTTGGCATATCGTTCACGGACAATCTCTACGCCTTTTTTTATCTCAGGAGATAGAGCATTCTCATACGCTTTTTGACCCTCTTTACTAGACTCATCATCTTTGTCATTTAAAAAGATAGCTTGTGCCGTTTGTGTAATATACCCAAGTCCCAAGACTGTACTAACTGTTTGAGCAATATTTAGATATAGTTCATCTTCATTTTTGCTCTTTTTTTCGTCCTTTTTAGGATTATTAAGATACTGCTGACACTGTACATCTGATTTTAGGATAAACTCATCTATAAATTCATTTCGTCTCTCTTTTGAGATATTGGGATTTAATCTTGTAAGAAAGGTGGATTCGTTTGTACTAAATCTCAATGCTTTTGTATCATTTGATAGATTTAGATTTAGATTGCTCTGTTGAAACGAGGGTGAGATACACCCCGTAAATATTATAGATATAGCTGTTGTTAGTAGTAGTGACCTCTTCATTGTTTGCCCTTTGTCCTAGAATTAACTCATTATACTTTGTTTTCTTTTATAATGAGATAATATGAGTTACTAAAACTTATAAATCTAATTGACATCTATCATAAGCAGATAGTTTATTTTTCTTTATCATATCTTTTAACTCCTTGGTGTAGCTTTCACCTCTTTCAGAGTATTTTACAAGATATTTGACTAGTTTATATGGGTCTTGGGTTATTAATCTCTCTTTTTGAAACTGTTTATAGTCATCTTTTCTAGCAAGAGTTACAAAATAGTCATATATAGACTCCTCCATACTTTTGTATTTTTTGAGATAGATAGTTCTTTTTCCTCTTTTTTTAGATGCTGCCATTCTCTTATCATCTTTGCAGAATGACCATACACCAAAAACATTATTAGCTTTTTGAAAAAATTTGGATGTTCCCCAACCACTCTCGATTATAGCTTGGGCGATGACAATACTTGTTGGGTGTGACTCCATTTTATCATGAAGCTCATAGTTATCTGCGGCATGAAACTCTTTTCGTTTCTCTTCTAACCATTTTGTATCCTCTTGGGATATATTATGTTTGATAATAAGTGAAGCTACTCTCTCTTTGTCCAGTCTTATTTGATGTTTGGCGACTAGTATAGATGGAATCATCATATCTATAAATTTCTGTTTTTTCTGTGCTATACTAAGAGTAGAGAGAGGGATAGATTTTGTGTAGAGAATTGGTTCTACTCGTTTAGAGCTAATCTTAATAATATCTTTTGTATTATTAGGGGCTATACGCCTTATTTTTTTTGTTAATCTCTCCTCTGGAGTCTCTCTTTTTATTACTCTTTTGGCTACCTCTTTTATCGGGTTATCTAATTCAGTAGATATGGGAGGAGTAATGATTTCACTCTTCTTTGAAACTTTTTGAGAATTTAGAAAACTCTTCATCGAGTCTTTTATATTATTATCATAAATATAATAACCTACAAATAGAGTTGATTGGACACCTGCGACTGTCAGTAGCGATTTAATAATTCGTTTTTGAATATACACTATTTACTCCCTTAACATAAATTAACATGAACATTTAAAATAAACATAAGATAAGTATAGCATATAAAATTTTAAGTTGTAATAAAAAAGATTTTTAGTTATTTTATTACAACCCTTATTAACCTGTTACTACTCACCTCGAATTTGGTAAGTAATGTCTCCTGCACCAAAAGCAGTAATCAGTCCATCATGATACTCTGTGATAATATTACCATCTTTAATTACCTGTACAATACCATCCTTTCGAGCTATATAGTCAGCCATGTGCAATTTATATCGACTAAAAGCCCCTTTTAGGTCTATCTCTACCTCTAGCTCTCCTGCTGACCAGATAGGTAGTATAACTAACTCATCTACCCCCTCAAAACACTCTACAAAACCTGTTAAGTTATCTAGTGTTCGACTATATTTATGAGGTTGCCAAATAACTTGTAGTTTTTTGAAGTCTCTCAATTTTTGATAGCTTTTTAGTGACTCTATAGTCGCTTTTATCTCTGTTGGATGGTGACCATAATCATCTATCACTACACAGCACTCTAAATTTTGGATAATATCAAATCGTTTTTTGATTCCCTTGTAGTTGATTAGATTGGTTCGTATATCCTCTAGCTTTTCACCCATCTCCAAAGCCCCTAAAATAGCCAAAGAGGCATCTAGTGCTATATGGTAACCAAATCCAAAAACCTCAAACTCTCCTAAATTTTTGAGTGAAAACTTAGTATAAGGCTCTCCATCAACTAACACAAACTCTATATTACTCATCTCTTTTGATGGATAAAATCTTATAGCCTCTATATCCAAAGAGTTCAAAAACTCATCTTCTGCATTAATCACTCTAATTTTGGCAAGATTTAGAAAGTTTCTATAAGCATTATAAAATCTCTCCTCATCATAATTATAATACTCCATATGTTCAGGTTCAACATTTGTCACAATAGCCAAATGCGGATTGGAGTTCAAAAAGCTCTCATCACTCTCATCTGCTTCAAAAACCACTCTATTATTATCATAATGTCTCACATTTGACCCAAACTCTTTGCTTATTGCACCAATTAGAGCATTGGAGTGAGGGATTATTGAGGCTAACATCGCCGAAGTAGTACTCTTACCATGCGCACCTCCTACAGCATAAACCTCTTTATCTCCCAAGATACTTTTGAGTGACTCTTTTCGGGAAAGAAGCTCAATACCTAGCTCTTTAGCTCTTTTATACTCTACATTGGTAGGACGAACAGCAGCCGAATAGATAACCCTATCCACTCCTATTACAGCATCCCCATGATGAGGTATAGTAATCTTCGCCCCAAAGTTTAGAGCCAAATCATTTGTAATCTCTGTCTGTTTTATATCTGAACCACTGATTTGATGACCATCATTTGCTAAAAATTTTGCTAGTGCTGAGAGACCTATGCCTCCGATTCCTATGAAGTGTATTTTCATTTTTGTTTTTTCCTTTTTCTATTTTTTATAACTAGAAAATTTTAAATATTTTCCCTTAATCTTTTTATAGTTTGGATAGCCTCTTCTAACTCTTTTTTATATAAAGGTTGAGAAGTATCATCATGTGATTGTGGATGAAGAATTCTATGTAAAATACTATTTATCTCTTGCATATTTATCTCTACTGATGGTTCACGAGCATTGTCTAAATTTCTTTTTATACCTATAAGTTTCCCTCTGATATTACCTATACATGCTTCATCTGTACTGTTTGGTCGGGAAAATTTTACAAAGTCCTCTGAGTTAATAAGTCTTTTAACTATTTGCATACTTCTATTTACAGGAATGCCATTTCTATCATTTTGATTTACTATTTTTTTTATTCTTTCTACTTCTTTCCTTAAATAGTTAGCACAAGCAGGATAATCATATTCCTCAAAATGTTTTTCAGCACTCTCGAAGTAGTTTAAAGATTTTTTTATAAAAGGTTTTTCAAAATTTCTGTCCTTATCTATTTCTACATACATTTCAAAAGTTTTCCAGTTGTTATTACCAAGTTTTATCTTTGCCATTTCGAAAAAGCTTCTATCATGAGTCAATATAATTTTTTGATAATCTCTTAAATTCTCATCATTAAGTAAAATATCTAATACCTTATTACGATTGCTCATATCAAGAGAAACCAATAAATCATCCAATACCAAAAGCTTTAAAGGGCTATCTTTTAATTTTATTTTTGTTATTGCCAACCGTACTGAAAGAGCAATAGCTGTTAATTTTGCCTCATTAAAATAGCTTTGTGGTCTTGAAATAACCTCATAAATTTCATTTTTTGAAACACTAAGCTCTATGTTTATTTCAGGTTTATAAAATATATAAGGAAATTCATTATTTTCTTTTTCATATCTCCCCTCTTTAATACTTAATTGTAATTTTAAATTATTGTAACCAAACTTATCTCTTAAATATTTATTTGCGTGGTCATTTAAATTTGGAATTATATTATTTAAATATTTATTAAAATTATTTATTTTATCTGTTAGATTTGAAATTTTTTCATATTCTTTTTCGTTTTTTTCTCGGGCTTCTTTTTTAGCTTTTTCTCTTGCCCTTTTTAGTTTTTTCTCGTCATTGTAATCTTTTTTATAAACTGATTTAGTTTTAATATTATCGCTAGGCTTCTCTTTTTCAAGTTCAAGTATCTCTTTCCATAAGTTATATAAATTGGTATTACTATCACTATCATTTAAAAAATGTAATATTTCATATTCAAATAAATTAAATAAATTTATCTCGTCACGGTGTAAAAAGTTAAAAAAACGAAATAGATATTTATAATTTATAAAATCACTTGTGTATAGTGATTTTTTTATTATTTCATTATTTTTAATTGTAATCATATTTTTAGAAATAATAAATTGTTCTTCTATTCCTTTTATAAAGAGTTCTATTTTAGAGTTATCATCATTGGCATAAATATTAACTAAAGAGCTATTATTTGGAGTAATGCTAGTCGAATGTGTAAAATACTCCTTGATTTTTGTATTATCTTTAATACTACTTTGCAAAAGAGTATACAAAGCCCAATAGATTGTACTTTTCCCACTTCCATTTTCTCCATAGAGTAAAATATTTTCACTCTCAAAATCTAAAGGTTCTAGTTCATCAAAAAATTTAAAGTTTTTAATCTCTAGTTTATCTATTTTCATTATTCAAATTCCTATTGATATTTACAATTAAGCTTTCTAATTCAATTCCCATCAAAATTAAATTATTTCTGATTTGATTATATGGCTCTTTTAATGTTTTGAAACTTTCGTTTATTATCTGTTTTTGATTAGTTTTATCTAAATTTTTAATAGATTTATAATCCTTTTTAGCATAATTTATAAAAATTAACTCTTTGCTATATGGTTTATTTTTTAGTTCTACAAACTCTCTTTTAAAATATAATTCAAAAACCATAGCATTAAGCACTTGTTCAAAACTAACAATAATATGTTCATTAGGAACATACTCATTAATAGGCTTATCCAAAGTTTCTAAAAACAGAATATAATCTACCAAAATTTCAAAAATCTCCATATCTTTACTTATTTTAATTGGAATAGAACAGAGAACTTTTTTATTGATTCTTTTTATTTTTTTATCATTTAGATAATATGCCACAACTTTAGAACTCAAAATAGCAAAAAGATATTTTAGACTAATCTCTTTGGGTTTAATCATTAAAACAGATTTATCCATAGAATATTTATTCTCTGTATATATAAAAAATGGTTTTTTTATTAAAGATAAAATTTTTTCACCTTCCACATTCTGTTTGTCAGAAAAAATTTCATTCTTATTTAAAAAAATAGTATTTCTTTTTCTTCTTATCTTTTTTATAATTTCATACCGTTTTAACATCATTTACTCCTAACAAAAATAATATATAGAATGAATCTATAACCAAACACCCTAACTCATAATTAGAAATCCTCTGTACTCCATTCCCCCCCACCAACATACTCTTCATTTCACCCCTCATTCCATCCTCTCTGAGATAAAATTAATAGGCAAAACAATAAAATTCAATGTTTGAATTCTCATATGCATTCCACCTGAGGACAGGTGGAACGAATTGATACAGTATTTTACATTGAAAATATCAGTATTTACTTATTTGTTAATATTCTTGTTCCGAAAATTAACCATATTTTTCTCTTTATCAATTTTAAAAAGGAACTTTTCTCCTTCATATACCTCATCGGATACCTTTAAATTTGATAAAAACTCTTTTTCATCTTCCTCTTTATAACTAAATTTCCCAAAAACACTGTTTTTGTCCAAATCATGCGTCTCTACAATATCATAAGCAGACAGGGGAATTGTTTTGGGTATCCAACCGTTCTCTATGGCTTTGTTCTCTTTTATTGTCTCTACAGAGTCATATCTATTTATCTCAACACTTGGAAAATAGCTAGTTAATAGCAAATAGATAGCTATAATTACGACAGCTACTATTAATAATATTTTTTTCATATAAAAATCTCACTATGGTCTAAAAAATTTGGATTATAAGGAATCACAACTACCCCTTTCTCAAAACTTCTAGCTCTCTCTCTCCAAGCTTGACATAGTTTTTGAACATGGCGAGTAACATATCGCTAGGTTGTTGAAACTCTTTGATAAAAAATGCTGTTGGGTCATTCTCATCAATATTGGTAATATCGGCAAAATTTTCTATAAAATCATCAAATTTATGACCTGCCATAACAGCACAGGCGTGAATCATCATGGCATCTCTTATCTCATCATCATCTATGGTGTGGTGAAGTACTAAAAATATCTCTTTTGCACCTTTTATGTCATTTTCGCTATATCTTTGGATTCCATGTTCGTAGATGGCTCTTGTTGTGGCTAACTCTTCGGGGTTAAATATATCAAATCCTCTATTTTGGGTGAGATAATCAGCAAGAACATCAAATGCTCTCTCTACTATAAATGTAAATATCTCATTTATCTCATCTTCTGATGCCTCTATAGCTAATTTTGTACCTAGGAGTTGGTAGCCTTTTTCTATGCTACCTTGGTTTTTCATCTCATCCTCTAGTTTCTTTAAATCTTTGATAAAATTTTCATCTTTTTTGAGTGCTTCTATATCTATTTGTGGCTCTTGCATTTAATACCTTTTAAAACTTTGATGGATTTTATCCAATTATTAATTATTAAGATATTAATTTTTTCTGAAAAGTATATTTTGGGAGGGGTTGATAGATTGGAGTATTGAAATCCAATCTATCAGAAGATTACTCTGCTATAATTCTAGCGTTAGTTTCTTGGATAGGTCTATTATTTGGATGTACCATAACTTTAGCAAACTTCTCTATTTGCGCTTTAGAGACAGTTGCATGTTTTTTTAATACAATCCATCTAACACCCTCTGTACATGGAGGAGTAGTAAGTGAACCGTTGAATCTATAGTAGTCTTTCTCACTTGGTACTATAGAAGTTACGTCAGCTATCTTTAGTTCACTCTTGTCTCCTGCTTTCATCGGCATCTTGTCCCAAAGTTGAGCTAACATTTTGTTCTCCTCACCCTCATCAAACATCAAAGCCACAACAGCCAACTCACCATCTTTTGAAGCGTGAACAAAGTGAGCCTCTAGTGGGAATGATTTACCATTGATATTATTTTCACTTGGTGTATGGAAGTGGAACTGTTTGAGTTCAAATTTGATACCATCTACTTCGATAGTCGAACCACTAGCCATATTTACTTGAACAGAGTGACCATTGTTTAGAATCTCTGTAGAGCTTGTATTATAGTCAAATGGAATATCTGCTAGTTTAGCATCTACAAAGCTTGTAAGATTGATTGGTGATTGGTTTACACCATCTTTGCATGTGTGAAACTCTGGTTTTAAGTCACCCCAATGAATAGCAGCTCCTGCATCCTCATAACCCCAATGAGTTGCATGGTGAGCCTCTTTTACTATTGTGTCTGCTTTAGCAGTTTCATTTGCAGATAGAGAAGTAGTTATTGTTAAGAGCAGTGCTAAAGATAAACTTTTTGATAGATTCATTAATTTCATATATTTCCTTCTAAATTAAATTACAAGTTAAGTATAATGTCTTTTTTATTAAAAAATTATCTATCATAGCTCTATTTATTGATTTTAATCAATTTTTACCCTAAATGTAACAAATTAATTTTCTTGGTTTAATTGTATTTAATAAATAAAACCTATTATAGTGATATAGTTTATTCAATAGAAGTTATCTATCTATTTTTGCTCTAAAAGATTGAACTCTTCTTAATGCCTCCTCTGTTCTATTCTCCTCATATACTAGAGCTAATCGGACAAAGTTCTCTCCTTGACCCTCTCTACCGAGAAATGAGCCAGGGATTACTTTTAGATTATATTTTTTATATAGTTCTATCGTAAACTCTATCTCATTTTCGACTTCCAACCAGATATAAAAAGTTGCTAATGGTGGCTCAATTCCCAAAATCTCTTTTGCAATCTCAAAATTTCTAATATATTTTGCTCTAAACTCATCTACATGGCTTTGGTCTGCCCAAGCTACAGCAGAGGCATACTGTAGAGGAAGAGGAGATGCACACCCTACATAGGTTCTATAGGTCATATATTTTGCCAATATATTCTCATCTCCTGCTATAAATCCAGAGCGAAGCCCAGGGGCTGATGAGCGTTTTGAGATGGAGTTTATTACGAGGATATTTTTAAATTCACCATTTCCCACCTCTATACTTGCATTGAGTAGTGAGGGTAGGGGAGTATCAAGATATAAATCTATATAACATTCATCATTTAATAGTACAAAATTATATTTTAGGGCTAATTTCACCCATTTTTTGAGTTCATCCATTAATATCACTGATGAGGTTGGGTTATTGGGTGTATTGATAATGACTAAATCACATCGCTGTAGAGCCTCTTTGTCTATTTGAGGTTGAAAATTATTGTCACTTGTCAAGTTTAGATAGATAGTCTCTGCACGACTCGCTTTTGCTGCTCCCTCATATATCTGATAAAAAGGATTTGGAAAAGCCATAATAGGATTATCTATATCATGTAGTAGGAATTGAGGAAAATTAAAAAGAACCTCACGAGTTCCAAAGGTTGGAATTATCTGCTCGTTTTTTAACTCTAAATCGAAACGGTTTTGGAGATAGCTTAGCATACCATCTCGTAATACCTGCTCTCCAGTTGTTTTAGGATATTTATTTATTAGTGTAGCTGTTCTTTTTAGCTCATCTAGTATAAATTGTGGTGTAGAGAATTGTGGTTCTCCAATAGTTAAGCTCAGTGGCTCATATTTGATAGAAGGTGTTATATCAGATAATAGAGTGTTTAATTTCTCAAATGGATAGGTTTCAAAGTTCAAGTTTTTTCCCTAATTTTTAGGGGATTATAACAAAAGCTACTTTAGCATATCCCTTAAATAGGGATATACCATTCCTTTTTTTCTATATTATATCAATTCAAAAGGTTACTCATCTTCTTCGCAACCACCCTCTGTTTTTGCCGTTGGGAGTTCTTTAAAGTTGTCATCCTCTAGTTTAGCAGGTGCAAGGTCTTTGCAGTCAACTGTGTCACAAGGTTCAGTCTTTGCCATTGGGTAGTCATCAAAAGTTTCACCTTGTACCTCTTCTAGGTTTTCACACCCTTTTCCCTGTTTTAGTTTTGGATTGCTTTTTCCTGATTTGGCTACTTCAAGCTTTAGTACGGGTAACTCATCCTTTTTGATAGAAACTTTTTTCTTGACACTCTCCACTTTGTCCTTTGTTTCTGTTTTTGTATCTGTTGCTTGACATAATCCACCTACTCCAAAAACAATAAATATACTCAATGTAATGAATTTAGAGATTACATTACTCATCTGTTCTCCTTTATGACTTTCTATGTTTTCTTCGTAATGATACATCAATTTTGTTTAGTTAAACATAAATTTTTAGAATAATCTTAACAATATATAGTATATTCAAGATAAAGATAATAGAATGTCATAAAAACTAAAGGGAATTAGATGAGAAAAGTTGTACTACTCCTAACACTACCAGCAATCTTACTTACAGCAGCAGGATTAAAAAATTCACTACTACAATCAAAACGAGAACAGAAGCCTTTGATGGTTCTTGTAACAGCAGAAAAGTGTAAATACTGCACAAAAATGAAAAAAGAGACTCTAAGCAATGATACAGTTAAAAAAAACCTAGAGGGGTTTCTTTTTACAACCGTAAGAAAGTCAAGTGTTGATGCAAAACGCTATCTGCCAAAGACCCGTTATACTCCTACTGTCTTTTTTGTCTCACCAAAATTTAAGATAGTCAATAGTGTCAAAGGTTATTTGGGTGCTGCAGATTTCAATATGTGGATTAATGATACACGAAAAAAACTTGGAATGAGTGTCAATCAATCTATCGTAGAAAAATCAGATACTACTAGTTATGTAAAGCCACAAAAGGATGATATATGGATGTATGATATTGCATCTGCAATGGATTTTGCATCTCAAACGGGTAAACAACTTATGATTTATATCGGTTCTACAAAATCTAAATGGTCTCATAAGATGGAAGAGCAGACATTGAAAAATAAAAAAGTAAAGAGTAAATTAGATAATTTTGTATGGGTAAAATTGAATCATGGAGACTCAGAAGCAAAAGCGTATGGGCTTAATCCAAAGCATGTTCCAACAGTCTATTTTATGAAGTCTGATATGAGTAAGTTAGCTGTTGCAAAAGGTTATTTTGAGGTCAAAGATTTCTTGATTTGGGTTAAATATGCAAAATCTAAAATCTAAAAAAATATTTCCACCAATAGCTAATCGGTGGGCTTAAAAGCACCACCGTCTATTTTATAAACCTGTATTACAGGCTTTTATATCTCCACTTTTTATACCTCTTCTAAACCACTCTATTCTTTGTGCTGATGAGCCATGCGTAAAAGCGTCAGGAACTACATATCCTTGTGCCTGTTTTTGTAGAGTATCATCACCAATAGCTGAAGCTGCATTTAGAGCCTCCTCTACATCTCCCTCTTCTAATATATTGAATCTCTTGTGTGCATGATGTGCCCAAACTCCAGCGTAGCAGTCTGCTTGAAGCTCTACACGAACTTGTATTTGGTTTTGACCTTTTTTGCCTCTAGCTTGTTGTTTCATCTGTTGGACTTTGGATAGGGTTCCTTCCATATTTTGTATATGATGACCAATCTCATGTGCTAATACATAAGCTTGTGCAAAATCACCTGCTGCATTGTGTTTTACTCTTAGCTCATCAAAAAATGATAAATCAAGATATACTTTTTGGTCAGCAGGACAGTAGAATGGCCCCATCTGTGCAGAGGCGTGTCCACAACCACTTCTAGTTGAACCACGATATAGTACCATTTTAGGCTCACGATAGGTAGCACCATGCTGTTTAAATATCTCTCTCCAAACATCTTCTGTATCTCTTAGAACTGTAGAGATAAATCTAGCTTGTTTATCATCCTCTTTTTGATTAATATGAGAAGTCGCACCTCCTCCAACATTTGTAAGGTTTGAAAGTGGATTGAATCCTGAAAAATAGGCCACAGCACCTATACCAATAATAGCCCAACCAAATTTTGTTTTTAGTAATTTTTGTATTAGAGGCATTAGAAACATAATAGTACTCATAGAGGGCATACCTCGCCCACTACCTCCACTACTATTATTGTTACTGTTACCTCTTCTATCCTCTACATTACTACTCTGCTCACGGTCTTCCCATCTCATTTAGCTCTCCTAAAAAAATTTTAACAAATTATATCACAAGTATAATTTGACTACAATATTATCAATTGTTCCAAGGAGTTTTTATGTCATTAGCATTAGCAAGAAAGTATCGCCCTGCATCATTTGATGAGTTGATAGGTCAAGATTCAGTATCTCAAACATTGAGTTTGGCACTAGAGGGAGATAGACTATCTCATGCCTATCTATTCTCTGGACTTAGAGGCTCTGGTAAGACATCTACGGCTCGTATTTTTGCAAAGGCACTTCTCTGTGATAGAGGGGCAACAGCTCATCCTTGTGGAGTATGTCAAAACTGTATAATGGCTATAGAGGGGCGACATATGGATATTATAGAGATGGATGCAGCTTCTAATCGTGGTATAGATGATATAAAAGAGCTAATAGAGCATACTAAATATAAACCTGCAATAGCACGATACAAGATATTTATAATTGATGAGGTTCATATGTTGACTACACAAGCCTTTAATGCCTTGCTAAAAACATTAGAAGAGCCTCCCGATTTTGTTAAGTTTATTCTCGCTACTACAGACCCTCTAAAGCTTCCCGCTACTATTTTGAGTAGAACACAACATTTTAGATTTAGAAAAATATCTCAACCTCTGCTTACGAGCCATTTAGAGCATATTTTAAACCTAGAGGGGGTAGAGTATGAAAAAGATGCTATCGAGGTCATAGCGAGGTCTGGAGCAGGTTCTGTGAGGGATGCTTTGACACTACTTGATCAAGCGATAGTTTTTTCCAAAAATTTTATAGATATATCTACTGTTACTAATATGTTGGGGATAATAGAGCCGTCACTACTAGAGGAGTTGATTGAGAAAATTTTGGCAAAGGATAGAGTAGCTGTTTTGGAGTTTATATCTATGGCAAGTGAGTTTGAGGCAGAGATGATTATTGATGAGTTGATGCTCTATCTCAAAGAGGTTTTGTTACAAGGTTCTCATAAGCTTACTCCTATGATTATAGAGAGATTTTTTAGAGTTTTAGCAGATTCTAAAACACTATTGAGTATTGGTTCGGATGGTGAATTTGTACTCTCTTTGACTCTATTTAAGATGATGGAGTCACTACAGATACAAGATATAGATGGGATGATAAGAACTTTGGAGAATGAGTTAAGAGGAGTTAAGATAACTCCTTTGGAATCGGAGGCTAAAGATTCTAATAATACAGCTCTAAAACCGTTGCCTCCTGAAAAGGAGGTGGTTCAAGAGGAGATTGTAGTAACTCCTCCTAAAATAGAAAAACCAATAGATAGAGGTGTAGCGCAGTTTAAATCTCTAGTAGATAAAATCTATGATAGAAATTATGAGTTGGGAGAGTGTTTTGAGACCTCTATTACATATAGTTCATTTGAAGATAGTAGATTGACATGGGAGTCTACGGCTCGTGGAGAGAGTAGGACTCTTCTGAAGAACCACTGGGGTTTAATTCGTATGTTTGTCCAAGAGGTATTTGGTTATGAGACTAAGATTAAAAATATCTCAAAGGAGTTACCCACTAGTTTAGAACCAATATTAGAGAGTATAGAGGAGCCTATCTCTATGGTAGAGGATGAGGTTTTTAATCAACCAATAGTCGATAATAGGGTAGCTAACTCTCCTCAAGTAGCTGATATAAAGTTAGCAAAAGAGAGAGAAGAGAGAAGTATTTTGGATGAGCCTATGGTTGCCAAAGCCTTGGAGCTATTTGCACCCAAGAGAGTTAGAGTCAAGAGGAAGAGTTAGAAATGCTACTAGCTGATATAGGAAATACTCGAATACATATTTATAATGGAAAAGATGTAACTCATCTCCCCCACCAAGAGGCAATAGAGCAGTATGCTCATAGAAAATTAAAATATATAACTGTAAAACATCAACTAAAAGAGCAACTAAACTCTATAGAGAATTGGACAGATATATCAGAGCAGATTAGGATAGAGAATGAGTATAAGACAATGGGTATAGACCGTAAAGCCTTATGTCTATCTCATAAAGATGGAATCTTTGTAAGTGCAGGAACAGCAATTACTGTAGATATTGTAGAGGGTGGAGTATATAGAGGAGGATTTCTTCTTTTGGGCTTGAGAGCTTATATCAAAGCCTATGCTACTATCTCAACTGCTCTAAAAACAGAGCTAGATAGGGAGATAGATTTAGATACTCTGCCTATAGGGACAAGAGAGGGGATAAACTATGGAATTATTGGCTCTATCAAAGCTATAATAGAGAAGCATCAAGGAGATAAACAGCTCTATATTACAGGTGGAGATGGAGAGTTTCTTAGCTCCTTTTTTAAGGGGGCTATTTTTGATGAGAGATTGATATTTTTAGGGATGAAAAAGAGTTCTTTGGTATAATTCCATCAATATAAGTCATAAGGATAGAGATGTTGACAGTAGCACTTCCAAAAGGGAGAATTGCAGAGGAGTCATTGGAGATTTTTGCTGAAATTTTTGGTGGAGAGTTCAAGTTTGAGGGGCGTGAGCTTGTTATGGAGGTTGGGGATTTTAGATTTTTAAATGTTAGAAATCAAGATGTGCCTACTTATGTCGAGTATGGTTCGGCAGATATTGGTATGGTTGGGCTTGATGTAATTACTGAAAAGAAGTTAGATATTGTAAAACTTTTGGATATGAATTTGGGAAAATGTAGAGTCTCTATAGGTATTCGCAACGAAGATGAGCTTGATTGGTCAAAGCCCAATATCAAAATTGCTACTAAGATGGTGAATATTACTGAACAGTATTTTGCAAAAAAGGCTGTAGGGGTTGAGATTATCAAGCTCTATGGCTCTATAGAGTTAGCTCCTCTTGTTGGTTTAGCTGATGCTATTGTGGATATTGTAGATACTGGTGCTACGATGAGAGAGAATGGATTAAAGGTAGCAGAGGATATTATGGAATCCTCTGTTCATCTTATCGCGAACAAAAACTCATACTATGCTAAAAAAGATGAGATACTCTCACTATACGAGAAGATAAACAGAGTAGTAGAGGGTCGTACAGATGGATAATGTTGAATATACAGCTCTTGACCTCTACTCAAAGGTGGAGGATTTATTGGGAGTCAATGAGGTAACACCTAAACTATATGAGAATTATCATAAAACTTTGAGAGAGTTGGAGTTCTCCTCTCTTTTGGATGTAGGTTGTGGTAGGGGTGCTTTTTTGGTTCAAATTAGAGAAGAGTATCCCACTGTCGAGAGTATGGGTATAGATTTGAGTCCTAGAATGGTTCAGGTTACTAGAGACAAAGGGGTAGAGGCGTATCATATTGACCTCTGTGTTGTTGATAAAAAGTTTGATATTATTACGGCTGTTTTTGATATGCTAAACTATTTAGATGATAAACAGCTAGAGGAGTTTATGCTCTGTGTAGAGAATCATCTAAAAGTGGGTGGTTATTTTCTCTGTGATATTAACTCTTTTTATGCCTTTGATGAACTAGCTGTTGGCTCTTTTATCAAAGATGCAGAGGAGCGTTTTGTTACTATAGATAGTGATTTTGATGATGTGGAGTATATATCAGAGTTTACACTATTTGAAAAGGGTGAGAGTGGGTTTGAGAAATCACAAGAGACAATCATTCAGTATTATCATACTGTAGAGAGGTTAGAGGAGTTGACAACTCTACAGCTCATTAGTGAGTCGGATATATCCGTTTATGGTGATGAGGTTGAGAAGCACTATCTGTTATTTAGAAAGTAAGTAGCTTTTTAAATGTTTGTTGTTAATATGCCATTACAAAAAAATAAAAGGATAAAAATGAAAAAAATTGTAATGGCAACTGTTATGGCGATAGGATATATAACAATAGCTTCAGCAAACTTTAGCTTTGGTGATATGTTTAAAGAGATGAAAAAGGTGGTAGCTTCTGCGACTTCAGAGGCAAATAACTCTGTGAGAACTGTAGTAGATGAGAACAAAAGTGTAGAGAAAGCCATAAATGATACTAGTATTTCAAAAGAGATGAATAGCTCCATAATAACAACACCTAAGGATAGTAACGAGACAAATGGAACAGTTAAAAAGTCTCTAAAAAAAGTAGTATATAATAAAAATGCTACAATTGATACGAATAATACAACAAATGATAGTAATCAAAGTAGAGATTAAAATTTAAAGAGTTGTAATAACAAATTTGGTTACTATTTCATAAAAAAAGGTATTTTTTATGAAAAAACTATTAGTAATAGTAGTCATAATTATCTTGGCTATATTTTTTGCACTCTTCTCTGATATAGCTAATGAGGAGGCTAAGCCATATATTTCTAAATTTATAGAATCCAATCTAGCAGATAGCAATCTCTCTGTTGAGATAGAGGAGTATAGACTTGATAGTGACCATATAACTATCTCTGCTAAAATTAATCAAAATAGCAGAGTAAAAATTTATGGTGATTTGAACCTCTTCTCTCAGCAATTTAATCTAAAATACACTATAGATTCAATAGAACAGCCACTCAATATAAGAGGTATTGCAGAAGGTTCTATAGAGGATATATATATAAAAGGGGAGGGGGTTGCTCTCTCTTCGAATCTAAACTATGAGTTTGAGTTCAAAGAGCAGAGACCACAAAATATTCAAGTAGATATAAAAGATGCTAGAATAGAGGAGATTCTCAAATTGATTGGAGAACCACTCTATGCAAAAGGGTTGTTTGAGCTAAATATAGATATGCCAAAAATAGAGAAAAATGGAGGATATGGGGATGCTAGGCTTGTACTACACGAGACTCTATTGAATTCCAAAGTTATATTAAGAGAGCAAGGAGTTGTTCTTCCTCCAAAAACTACACTAGATGGTATAGTTGTCTCTAAACTTAATGGGATTGAGGCTTCTATAGATGGAGATATTAAAAGCAACTTGGCTAATCTACTTCTGAAAAATGGTAGATTCAATATAGAGACTCAAGCACTCTTTTCTGAATTTGTCTTGGATATTAAAGAGTTGAAAAAATTAGAGAGCATAACCAATACTAATCTAAATGGAGCGTTAAAATTAACAGGTGAAATAGAGAAAAAAGAGAAAGATATAGAGGTCTCTATATTAACCAAAAGCTTAGGTGGGGAGTTGGCTCTATCTATGATAAAAGATAATCTAAAAATAGATATGAGTAGAGTAGAGATAGATAGATTGCTATTGATGCTCAACCAACCAAAATATCTAAAAGGGGAGCTAAACTCTAAGATTAGAGTAGAGAATCTGAAAAATCCAAAAGGTACTATTGAACTCTCTATACTTGATGCTATAGGTGTAAACTCTGTGCTTAACAGAGAGCTAGATTTGGAGTTAAGAGAGCCACTCAAAATCAGTTTAGATGTGGATGGAGATATAGAGAACAATCAGATTAACTCAAGAGCGAAAATAGATAGTAGTATAGTAAATCTAATTATGGAGAATATTATATATAGTATCAAAGAGTCGAAATTGGATGCAGATTATAGGTTGAGTATTCCCAAACTCTCAAAATTAAAAGAGTTTGTTGGAAAAACTCTAAAGGGTTCAATGGAGATTGTAGGAGAGCTCAAAAAGGATAAAGAGTTAGTAATAACAGGGGCAACAGATAGTTTTGATGGCAAGATAGATTTTACTATGATGGGTGATAAATTAAATGCTAATCTCAAAGAGGTTCCGGTAAAAAAACTTCTCTATACACTACAATATCCTCTAATATTCTCTGCTCCACTATCAGGAGAGCTAGAGTATGATATGAGGCTAAAAAGAGGTCAACTAACCACTCAACTTCCAAATGCAAAACTCCTCAAAAATCAATTAACAGATATGGTAAAACAGTTTTCAGGTATTGATTTGACAGATGATGTATATAATCAGACTAAGTTTGATGCCAAAATAGTCGGAGATACTCTTGATTTTAATCTTTTGGCAAAAAATTCAAGAAACAAAATATCTATATATCGTGCAAAATTAGATAAACAGAGCAACCATATAGATGCAAAATATCATCTGATATTGGATAAAAAGGATATAGGTGGAACTATAAAAGGAGATGTCAACTCACCACATGTAACTATTGATAGCTCGAAATTTTTAAAGAAAAAGCTAAAAAATGTTGTTGAGAAGTATATAGACAAAAGCGACACAGAGAAGATAAAAAATAGATTAAAAGATTTTGGATTAGATGAGGAGCAGAGTGATAAAGCCATCAATAAAGCGACAAATTTTATAAGAGACTTTTTTTGATATAAATCTATTTTCATCAACATGTGATTAAAAAATATACAATAAAAATAAAAATATTGATTAATTTTTAAATATAATTCGACTAATTTTATAAAAAGAGTCGATATGAAGATTTTAATACGAGCTAAAGAATCAAGAAGCAAAAAAGAGAACAAGGTTGAGAAGATAAAAGTCCTCAAAAATCCAATGGAGGTCTATGAGCAACTAGAGAATATCGCACAAGGGGGTTATAAAGAACTCTCAAAAGAGGATAGTGCCTACTTTTTAAAATGTTTTGGTCTTTTTGACAAAGGGGAACACTTTATGCTTAGAGTGAGAGTTCCTATTGGACAGTTGAGTTTTGAACAGGCGAACTGCATTGGTGAAGTTGCTAGAGAGTATGGTGATGATTATATAGATATTACTACTCGTATGCAGATAGTATTGAGATATATCAAGATAGAGAATATTGCAAAAGTGGTACATCGACTACAAGAGGTAGGACTATCTACTTTTCAAACAGGTGTTGATAATCCACGAAATATAGTAGCAGACCCACTTGATGGATTAGCTTATGATAATCTAATTCCTGTAAAACCTATAGTTGATAAGTTTCAAGAGATGACTATAGAAAATCCTGATTGGGTTTCGGTTCTACCTCGTAAATTCAATACTGGGATACTTGGTTCACTCTCTAACTCTTGTAATATTTTTGGTCACGATTGCTGTTTTGTTTTGGCAAATAAAAATGGGCGATTTGGGTTTAATATCTATCTAGGTGCAAAGGTAGGAGTTCAGGCAATTGATGCTGATTTGTTTGTGAGTGTAGAGGAAGCACCTAGCTTTTTTATGGCACTACTAGAGGTATTTAAACGGTTTGGGTATCGTGACAACAGAAATAAAAACCGTCTCTATTTTCTGCTAAAAGATGTAGGAGTTACCAATTTTGTTGAGGCGATAAGAGAAAAAGCAGGATTGGATTTTGAGAGTGCAGGTGTAATGATGGTTCAGTCTCAAAGTACAGCTTTGGGTTCAAATAGGGTACTACTAAGAGATGGAAACTACGCCTATAAAATTATAGTCCCATCAGGTATTTTTAGTGGAACAGATATGATAGCTACAGCCCAAAGTGCCAAAGAGTTTGGTTCAGGTGATTTGAGACTCACTTATGACCAAAATATCTATATACTTGGACTAAATCCTGCTAATCTAGCAAGTTTTGAAGCTACAGAGATTATTCAAAAATATAGCCCATTTAACAACACCTATTTTAATGATATGATAGCCTGTGCAGGGACAAAGACCTGTAGTTTTGCAGTAATCCCCAACAAAGAGGATGCTATCAAAATGGCACACTACCTAAAATCAGCCGTAGGGATAGAGAATGGAATGGTACGAATGAACTGGTCGGGATGTCCTAAGGGGTGTGGAGTTCATGGGATTGCTGATATAGGTTTTGAAGGGTGCAAAGCCAAAGATAGCGAAGGTAAAAGAGTTGATGGTGTTCATCTATTTTTGGGTGGTAAAATCACCAAAGAGGCAAAAGAGGCTAGGATTCTTCACCGTGCTTTGCCTATTACCGAAGCAAAATATCATACCAAATATCTACTAGAGAGCTACGCCAAGCTTAGACAAAAAGGTGAGAGCTTTGAGAGTTTTGAGGAGAGATATTTATCATCTAGCTATACATTTCAAGCAATTGCTTTTTTTACCAAGATAAACTATATTCTCAATGAAGAGTTAGGTTTAGATGTTAAACTAGAGCTAGAAAAAGAGCCAAAAACATATAAAAAAGAGAGTTTTGAATTGTTTGATTTTGGTCTAAAACTATTTAGACTACTTACAGGTGAAAAGCGATATATGGCAGTGGACAATGATTTTGAGATTGTGAGAAAAGCTTCTATCAAGATTAAAGTTGATGAGGTAACGAGATATAATCCAAGCGTACCAAAAGAGCTAAGTGAGATTATCTATATCATGACACACAATGATAAAAAGCACAGAGCAAAGGTATTTTCTGAACTTTTTGTGAAACTAAAGAGTCTTAGTAGAGAAAAAGTTAGCTTGTAGTTATAGAGGGGTTATTTTTATGCCTATAATTGAATTCTCTAAAAGAGCCTGATTATAATTATGGGGCTGTTTGGGGTAGGTAGGTGGTTACTTACTTTTTTGGCTTTTCCTTATCTGTCTCTCCCATCTTTATCACCAAACCCAAATTTTAAAAACCAAAAGCCCGAGATTTAGGGCTTCTCTCTAAAAAAAGTCCGAATTTCAAAAAAAATGTAGTGACAACTTTTTGAACTTAATCAATTTAATATAGGTATTTAGATATTATTTCAGTAGTGAATAGGAGTTAAAATGTTTATACGAGTGACTAAGAGTAAAAATCATGAATATCTGAAATTGGTAGAGAACTATAGAGAAGATGGAAAAATCAAACAAAAAGTCATTGCCAATCTAGGAAAAGTAAAAGATATTAGTGCAAGAGAGGCAGAGAATATTGCATCAAAATTATTACTCTTAGCCAAAAGTAAAAAAGCAGTGACGAAAGAGAAAGCACTACCCGAGTTAGAAGAGCTAGATAGATATAACTATGGGTATGTGGTCTATAGGAAATTATGGAATAGATTTAAACTTGATGAGATATTAGACAAATTGATAGAAGAGAGAGAGATAGAGTATGATTTTAAAAGTGTTATATTCTCAATGGTAGTAGATAGACTGCTAAAACCAAAAAGTAAATTAGCACTATTTAATAACAAAGATGACTATTTCAATATCAATGATAAGTTAAATATTAATCACATATACCGAAGTTTAGACATCTTGAGCCAGAATAAGATAAATATAGAGGAGTCACTTTTTAACCAAAACAAGACTCTTTTTAATATCTCAACGGATATTGTATTTTATGATGTAACTACTTTTTATTATGAGAGTAAAGAGGAGAATGAGCTAAAGAAGTTTGGTTATAGCAAAGATGGAAAGTTTGGAGATGTTCAAGTAGTTATGGGGCTTCTGATTGATAAAAATGGTCTTCCGATTGGATATGAACTCTTTAGTGGAAACAGTTTTGACTCTAAAACAATGGTTAAAGTATTAGATAACCTAAAAGGAAAATTCAATCTTGATAATGTGGTAATTGTAGCTGATAGAGGACTAAATAGTAAAATAAATCTCAAATATATCAAAGATGCAGGATATGATTATCTAATGGCAGTAAGTATTAAATCACTCAAACAATCAATGAAAGATAAGATTTTAGATAAAGAGAGTTATACCAATATTTTAGCCACAGAGGATAGTGAAGATGGTCTTTATGCTTATAAAACCCTAGAGTATGATAATGAAGTCAAGTATGATGAAGAGATAACCAACCCTGATATAGGTGAAGTGGTTACTAAAAAAGAGACTATTACACTCAAAGAGAAGTTTGTCTGTACCTATTCAGCCAAAAGAGCAAGAAAAGATTATTATGACCGAGGTAGAGGGTTAGAGAAAGCCAATAAGATTATTCAAGAGAATCAAAAATCCTCTTTAACTTCAACAAGAAGCTTTAAAAAATTCATTCAAAAAGAGACAAAAGAGGATAACTGTAAAGAATTTATTATGAGCATGGATTGGATAAAGATAAAAGAGCAACAAAACTATGATGGTTTTTATGCAATTACCACTTCTAGGCTTGATTTAGACCCAGTTGAGGTGATTCAAAATTACAGAAATCTCTATAAAATAGAGGATAGCTTTAGAGTGCTAAAATCTACTTTTAATACAAGACCTATATTTCACTACAAAGAGGAGAGAATAGAGGCTCATTTTATTGTCTGTTTTATCGCCTTCATGATTGAGAGAGACCTTGAAATTCGGCTAAAAAAATCTAAATCTTTTACAGAACAGACCATTACTCCTAATAGGATTAGAGAGGCACTTAACTCTTTGGAGCTTTCTAAAATCAAGGTTGACAATAAACTTCTATATATGAAGTCTAATCACTCAAATGGTCAAGATAAACTTAAATTTGCTAAAAATATTATGAGATTTCTTCATATTAAACAGCTTAAAAATATCTCTACTAGAGAGGATTTAGTGTGTTTATTTTAGGACTTTTTCCTCTTTTAGTTGTTCAAAAATTTATTTGTAGTGACAACCTGAACAACTTTTTTTTACTGTAGCCCTAAATATGGGGTTTTATATGGGGCTTGGTGATAAAGATGGGAGAAAAAGTTAGCTTGTAGTTATAGAGGGGTTATTTTTATGCCTATAATTGAATTCTCTAAAAGAGCCTGATTATAATTATGGGGCTGTTTGGGGTAGGTAGGTGGTTACTTACTTTTTTGGCTTTTCCTTATCTGTCTCTCCCATCTTTATCACCAAACCCAAATTTTAAAAACCAAAAGCCCGAGATTTAGGGCTTCTCTCTAAAAAAAGTCCGAATTTCAAAAAAAATGTAGTGACAACTTTTTGAACTTAATCAATTTAATATAGGTATTTAGATATTATTTCAGTAGTGAATAGGAGTTAAAATGTTTATACGAGTGACTAAGAGTAAAAATCATGAATATCTGAAATTGGTAGAGAACTATAGAGAAGATGGAAAAATCAAACAAAAAGTCATTGCCAATCTAGGAAAAGTAAAAGATATTAGTGCAAGAGAGGCAGAGAATATTGCATCAAAATTATTACTCTTAGCCAAAAGTAAAAAAGCAGTGACGAAAGAGAAAGCACTACCCGAGTTAGAAGAGCTAGATAGATATAACTATGGGTATGTGGTCTATAGGAAATTATGGAATAGATTTAAACTTGATGAGATATTAGACAAATTGATAGAAGAGAGAGAGATAGAGTATGATTTTAAAAGTGTTATATTCTCAATGGTAGTAGATAGACTGCTAAAACCAAAAAGTAAATTAGCACTATTTAATAACAAAGATGACTATTTCAATATCAATGATAAGTTAAATATTAATCACATATACCGAAGTTTAGACATCTTGAGCCAGAATAAGATAAATATAGAGGAGTCACTTTTTAACCAAAACAAGACTCTTTTTAATATCTCAACGGATATTGTATTTTATGATGTAACTACTTTTTATTATGAGAGTAAAGAGGAGAATGAGCTAAAGAAGTTTGGTTATAGCAAAGATGGAAAGTTTGGAGATGTTCAAGTAGTTATGGGGCTTCTGATTGATAAAAATGGTCTTCCGATTGGATATGAACTCTTTAGTGGAAACAGTTTTGACTCTAAAACAATGGTTAAAGTATTAGATAACCTAAAAGGAAAATTCAATCTTGATAATGTGGTAATTGTAGCTGATAGAGGACTAAATAGTAAAATAAATCTCAAATATATCAAAGATGCAGGATATGATTATCTAATGGCAGTAAGTATTAAATCACTCAAACAATCAATGAAAGATAAGATTTTAGATAAAGAGAGTTATACCAATATTTTAGCCACAGAGGATAGTGAAGATGGTCTTTATGCTTATAAAACCCTAGAGTATGATAATGAAGTCAAGTATGATGAAGAGATAACCAACCCTGATATAGGTGAAGTGGTTACTAAAAAAGAGACTATTACACTCAAAGAGAAGTTTGTCTGTACCTATTCAGCCAAAAGAGCAAGAAAAGATTATTATGACCGAGGTAGAGGGTTAGAGAAAGCCAATAAGATTATTCAAGAGAATCAAAAATCCTCTTTAACTTCAACAAGAAGCTTTAAAAAATTCATTCAAAAAGAGACAAAAGAGGATAACTGTAAAGAATTTATTATGAGCATGGATTGGATAAAGATAAAAGAGCAACAAAACTATGATGGTTTTTATGCAATTACCACTTCTAGGCTTGATTTAGACCCAGTTGAGGTGATTCAAAATTACAGAAATCTCTATAAAATAGAGGATAGCTTTAGAGTGCTAAAATCTACTTTTAATACAAGACCTATATTTCACTACAAAGAGGAGAGAATAGAGGCTCATTTTATTGTCTGTTTTATCGCCTTCATGATTGAGAGAGACCTTGAAATTCGGCTAAAAAAATCTAAATCTTTTACAGAACAGACCATTACTCCTAATAGGATTAGAGAGGCACTTAACTCTTTGGAGCTTTCTAAAATCAAGGTTGACAATAAACTTCTATATATGAAGTCTAATCACTCAAATGGTCAAGATAAACTTAAATTTGCTAAAAATATTATGAGATTTCTTCATATTAAACAGCTTAAAAATATCTCTACTAGAGAGGATTTAGTGTGTTTATTTTAGGACTTTTTCCTCTTTTAGTTGTTCAAAAATTTATTTGTAGTGACAACCTGAACAACTTTTTTTTACTGTAGCCCTAAATATGGGGTTTTATATGGGGCTTGGTGATAAAGATGGGAAAAGAGGGATTTCTTAGAGAGCTATTGTGGTTTAGGAAACTTCACTATCCCTCTATCAAAATATTTCAATAAGGTTCTAGCCACAGAAATAAGCAAACGCTCCATATACTCAGCTAATGAAAACTG
>Ga0256845_1000519_pt1 | contig 36082 bp, 33 predicted proteins | sample RiftiametaG_FD_189101 | JGI IMG/M metagenome (GOLD analysis project Ga0256845, IMG submission 189101) | Tube worm associated microbial communities from hydrothermal vent at the East Pacific Rise, Pacific Ocean - Riftia | ecosystem: Host-associated > Annelida > Integument > Unclassified ...
GTTAAGTGGGTAATGCGGGGAATGGCTAAGGTGATGACTAAGAGTGTTTATTGGGTTTAGAACGACTGCTTTAGTCTGTTTGCGATCACTTTACCTCGTCCTCCACCAGAGCTGAGTAGATTCTAACGAAAGATGGAAAAATAAATTAAAAACTGATGGTGGATTCTACACAGAAATTTACTTTACTGTCATTTATTTTTCCACGTGTTCGGCGTAAAATTTTTCCATCCAATGCAATGATATTTTCATCTTTGACGGCGAGCTGTTTTATCCATTGAGTCAAGCATTGAACAAAGGCGGATTGATTGAATCTATTAATCACATCATTAAATGTATCGTGACTCGGTACACCATTTGGCATGTCCAAAAACGCTTCAAACCAATTCTTTTTTTGAGCGTCCAAATTCAGCCATCGTGACAAAATTACCGGCTCCGCCAATAACGGAACCGATGGCAATGGTAATGATATTGATCAACGGATAACGTTGAACTCGCATCATTCGAGGATCTTTAAATTCTTTAAAAATTTCAGACAAAGTAGCTGTGTTCATTTCTAACTCTTAAAGGTTAGAATAAATCACGCTAACCGACCTGAGTCAAATATTTTATTGGTTTTTATTAAAAAGATAACAGTTGATTATTTATAACCCGTTTGCCCTAGCCCTAGTTCAGGAAGTAATTGACGTCTGATAGTAAACTTAGGTATTATACATTTCGGTCGTCATATTTGACTAGTGTTTATGTATTTGAATTACTTTGTCAACGATTTTAGTTTTCTCTTTGAATAAGATTAGAAAATATACAAATTAAAAGGAAAAAATATGAAAAAAATAAATAAGATAGGGGCTTTTACAGCTTTAGTATTTTCAATTGGGGCAATGAATGTGATGGCTGGTGAAGCCGGTAGCGGTCCAAATCCATATGTAGATTGTGGTATTGGTGGCGCATTGTTCCCAGATACTCATTGGGCAGCCATCAGTTCAAATGTGATTTGGGATGTTGGTACTACCGCCGTAGTATCGGCTACTGCGAGTCCTGAAACTTGTAATGGTAAATCTGTAGAAATCGCAGAGTTCATAAATAGAACTTACGATAACCTAATAGAAGACACTGCAAAAGGTGAAGGAGAATATGTAACGGCTGTTTTTGATATTTATGGTTGTAATTCTAAGTCTCAATCGGCGATGATTAGTGATTTACGAGGTATAGTTGCAGCAGGTATTAGCAGCCCTAACTATAATGAGAAGACTCAACTAGAAAAATCCGAGCTTTTCTATAATAACGTCAATCAAGTAGTAGAAAAACAAGATGCTGATGTTTGCTCAACTTCATAAGAAATTAAAATGGCTATTTAAATAATAGTCATTTTCACCCTTTCTTTTATTTCGGTATTTTCTTTGTTACGTTCCTTGTTATTATTATTATTCTGTATTTCGGATTTTGCATGCTCGATAGAACGTTCGCTTGACGAGCGCTATTTAACCGAATTAAGCAATCAAAAAACTTGGTTAAAACTTGGTTTATACGAGCGAGAAGCGACGGGGAATGCTAAATACATAAGTTCCATTCATAGTACCGATTTTTTCATATCAGAAAACGGTGCGCAAAATCCTTATGATGAACTTTTGGCAACAATCATAGAATTCAATTCACCATTTATTAGCAATGAAAAAAATAGCGAACATGCCATCTGTAGGTTTCCCGCGAGACTAATTTGGTTGAAAAAAGTCCTACCCAAAGCTCTCAATATAGATAGAAAAATCATTTGTAATGAATATAAAAAATGGTCCTATGAGAATTCCACGGAATCTATTAGCATTGTATATGTGACGGGATATTTGGGAAATCCTGCTTCTTTCTATGGGCATACGTTGCTCAAATTTAATTCTAGCAAGATAAGAGGAAAGACAAAGCTTGCAGATGTTAGTGTGAATTATGGTGCCATCATACCAAAGAATGAGAATCCTGTGACGTATATTTTTAAGGGATTATCCGGCGGTTACGATGCTGGATTTAGTCACATAGATTATTATTTTCATAATCATAACTATGGTGAAAAGGAACTAAGAGATATGTGGGAATACGAGTTATCTCTAACTCCCCAAGAGTCCCGATTTGTTGTAGCTCATGCATGGGAGTTATTGGGTAAGAAATATACTTATTATTTTTTGAGAAAAAATTGTGCCTACCGAATGGCTGAGCTTTTTGAGATTATTGACAGTATTGATATTAAACCTGAAACCTCGATATATTTGATTCCGCAATCACTAATACAAAAACTAGCGGTGACCTATCATAGCGGACAGCCATTGGTAAAACGTGTTGAGTTTCACCCTTCTCGCCAAACGCGGTTTTATAAGTTTTTCGACTTGTTAACCGCCATAGAAAAAAAGCATTTTCAAAAAATAATACATTCTAATGGGCGGGTAGAGTCCGATTCTTTTTCGCTTTTACCTGAGCAATCACAAAAAAGAATAATTGATACGGTTCTAGATTATTATCAATACATCATCAAGAAGAATGGTTCTGAAGATGGACAAATACAGAAAGATTATGAAAGAGTTTTAGCTTTAAGATTTACCTTGCCTACAGGCAAACAAAAAATTGACTACAAAAGTTATATTGCTCCCCACAATGGTAGATTACCAAGTTTAACCAATATAGCGTTACTAGATAAAGAACGAATGGGAACACAATTGGCCATTAGAATCCGTCCAGCCTACTACGATTCGTTAGATAGTGGTGCTGGTCATATAGATCATTCTGCGTTAACAATGGGAGGTTTTGGGCTACGTTTAGGAAAACAAAAATCTTATTTATCTTATCTGGACTTATTCAAGGTAGAGAGTATCAATAGTCAAACAACTGGATTACCTGGTGATACCAGTATCGCTTGGAACCTCCGAGCGGGCTTTAGTCAAATTCATTCAACTGTATATCACCCTGTTTTTGGTATTCAGGGAGATTATGGCAATAGCTTTAGATTGGGGAGGAATTTGTTATTAGCGGCCTATCTCGGAGGAGGAGTTCAGGATAATATCAAGGGATATGGAAATGTCTTTTTGCGCGGTCTCTTAACTACACATTTTGATTTTGGAGACATTATTCGATTCAAAGTGAATTTGGAATACAGAGAGTATGTTGATTCTAATAGAATCAATCAAAATATCTATTCGTTTGTAGGGCGATATCAACTTACAACTAATGAAGAACTAAGAGTTTTTTATAGGGATGACGCAAACGTAGAATTTGGGCTGTCGTATGGATTTTATTGGTAGCTCCGAGAGTATCACTTAATTATCGACAGACAGATCTCCAAATTATCCAACAACCTCGGCTGCCCCATCCACGCCGCACAAGCAATCAATATTTTACTATCAGTATCGGTCGCTTTTTCCAGATCAACAGCATTACAGATTTCAAAATAATCGACTTTAAAATCTTTATTGATTAGCCGCTGAATGGCTTCTTTTTGCAGGCTGCCATAATTTCGACTACCGGATTCAATTTGCTCGGCAGTGGCTAAAATCGTTTTACGCAATTCGGCGGCTTTCTCTTTTTCTTGAACCGACAAAAATTTATTTCGCGAGCTCATTGCAAGACCGTTTTCTTCGCGAATTATTTCACCTGCGATAATTTCAATTGGCATAAACAGATCTTCTATCATGGCGCTCAAGATCATATATTGTTGGTAGTCTTTTTTACCAAATACAACGACGTCGGGGCGTAAAATATTAAACAGGATGTTTACAACGGTTGCCACCCCACGAAAATGTTCGGGACGGGTTTCACCGCATAGACGTTCGGTTAAGCGATTGACTTCGATACTGGTATTCACCTTGGTACCAAGTGGATAAATGATTTCGTTGGTGGGGGTGAATAGGTAATCAACATTAATTGACTTTAGTTTTTCAATATCATCTTTTAGAGTGCGAGGATATTTATCTAAATCTTCATTGGCACCGAATTGCATCGGGTTGACAAAAATACTACCGACAAGAATATCACAATGTTGTTGCGCCAGTTTAAACAGCGACAAGTGTCCGTGATGTAAATTTCCCATGGTTGGGATCAACCCTATTTTTTTGCCCGATTTTTTTAGCGCAATCAGGTCATTTTGTATTTCGTGTGGGTTTTGAATTATTTTCATATCAATAATTTGTCATTGCGAGGACGTAGGACGCGGCAATCTTTGAGTTTAGTTTCTATCGTTGGGAGATTGCCGCGCTACGCTCGCAATAATAGTTTTAAATGAACTTATTTTTTTATACAAAACTATGCTCATCATCGGGAAAGCTGCGATCTTTAACGGCAGAAATATAGGCCGTAATAGCATCATCAATTGAACTCACATATTCATATTTGAAGAAATTTTTAACGAACTTAGGTCTAAAATCATTATTGATACCAAGCATATCCTGCATGACTAATACTTGTCCATCGGTCTGGTTTCCAGCGCCTATCCCGATAGTCGGAATGTTGAGTTGTTGAGTGATGTTAGTGGCCAAATCTTTTGGGACACATTCCAAAACTAATAAGCTAGCTCCTGCTTTTTCGATTGCGAGGGCATCTCGGATAATTTGTTTGGCATTGCTCTCGTCTCTGCCTTGAACTTTGAAGCCGCCTAGTGCATCTACTGATTGGGGTGTCAAGCCTAAATGAGCGCAAACGGGAACGCCTCTTTCGAACAATTTTTTGATACTGGAGCAAAGCCATTGACCACCTTCCACTTTAACCATATTGGCTCCGGCTTGCATTAGTTTGGCGGCGTTTTGTAATGTTTGTGATTCGGTCGCATAGGACATATAAGGCATATCAGCAATCAGCCAAGAGCCTTGATTAGTGTTCGAGACGCATTGGGTGTGATAGACCATGTTATCCATACTGACTGGGATGGTTGATTGATGGCCTTGCATGACCATTCCTAAGGAGTCGCCGATCAGAATGATTTCAACTCCTCGCTCGGAAATTAATTTCGCAAAACTCGAATCGTATGCGGTCAGCGCCGCAATGGGTTCACCGCACTCTTTTAGCTTTTGAATGCTATGTAAAGTTTGCTTTTTCATATGTCATTCTCTGTCATGTATTAGAAGATCGCCCACTGTGTTGGGGCCCGCTCAAAGTACCGTGGGATTAAAATAATGCCGTCCACCGCTAATAGTCTCTATTCTATTTAACAGTTGTTGATAATCTTGCTTATTATTGACCAAATCAATACCGGATGCATTAACTATCAGTAGGGGAGAGGCATTATAGTAATGAAAAAAATCAGTGTAAGCACTGGATAGTTGGTTAAGGTATTCATCGGTAATCGAATATTCCATATTGATGCCTCTATTTCTGATCCGTTTCAATAAGACATCTGCTGGTGCTTGCAAATAGATGACTAGATCGGGAAGCGGGGCATCAATTGTCAGGTTGTCATAAACCTGCTCATAGAGGTTTAGCTCATCGGCATCCAAATTAACTCTGGCAAACAGGCGATCTTTGTCCATTAAAAAATCAGCCACATGATTTGGTGCAAACATATCTCCTTGACGTAATTCTTGCAGTTGCCTTGTTCGCTGAAAAAGAAAATACAGTTGAGCTGGCAGTGCGCCTGTTTTTGCATTCTGATAAAATTTTTCTAAAAACGGGTTTTCGGCGGCACCTTCTAATAATAATTCTGCGTCAAAGGATTTGGCCAATTTTTGGGCTAGGGTGGTTTTGCCGACACCTATCGGACCTTCAACGGCAATAAAGGTCTTGTTGTTTAATGATTTGCTATCGATCACAGTTGCTGGATCCCTTGGTTGCTGGTCTGTTTCATTAGTTCAGCTATTTGGCTGTTATCTGGTAGAGTGAGTTGGGGTTCTATTTCTGCAAGCGGAACTAAAACAAAGGCTCGCTGTTTTATGCCATAGTGCGGTACCGTTAATCGCTCTTCCTCGATGACTTGATTGCCGTATAGTAGCAAATCGAGATCTAATGTACGAGGGCCCCATCGTTCCTCTTTTCTGATTCGCCCGTGGGAATTTTCAATCGTTTGTAATTCATTGAGTAACTCGATGGGTAATAAACTCGTTTCTAATTTGGCAACAGCATTGACAAAGTCGGCTTGATCTTGTGGACCCATAGGAGGGGTACGATATAAACTTGATTGTGCGAGAGAACAGGACTTTTTTAACTTGGAAAGAGCGATAAGTGCGCTGTTGACTTGTGCCTTTGGGTTATTTAAATTGGCGCCTATTCCTATAAAAACCGTTACTTTCATGGGGGTTAGGCCTGATTTTGATTCTTTGATTGCGCTGGATATTTTTTCTTAAAGTTTCGTCGTTTTTTACGTTTTGGATGATCGATTTGGCTGAGCATTTCATTACGGATTTCAGGGCTGGCTTCTTGATAATCAGTCCACCATTTTGCTAGGATCTGTAGGCAGGGATCGCTACCAGCTCTTAAACAGAGAAAATCATACGCGGCTCTAAATCGGGGGTGACCTATCAGGCTATTCACGCTTTTTTTGCGTTGGTTGTTTAGTCGAAACTGCAAAGACCACATTTCTTTAGCAATGGCTGAAAAACGTTTAGGAATGCCGATCGCCTGACGTTGTTTATCCATCACCGTGGAGGCTGCTTTTTGATTGGCTTCATAGGCAGGCATGCCCTTGTTTATTAATATTTGAGTCAAGTCCTGCAGTGGCTTCCATAAGAAAACGGCAAAAAGAAAAGCTGGAGTAACTGGTTGCTGGTTTGCGATCCGTTTATCGGTGCTTTGTAGGGCCGCTTGAATAAAGGCGTTAAATTCTGAACTATCGATATTGCTCGTTTCATCGGTGCCTGTTTGGTGGTTAAGGCTGCTGACTGTTTGTTCAAATAAATAGTTTGCCACATTTCTTTTGCAAAGAGAATTCCAAGTATCCTGGGCATGTCCGGCGAGCAGCATTTTATTGCATTCATCCCACAATCTGGCAGATGACACATGAGTCAATAGCGCCGCTAATTCTTTGATCGGTGCTGCCGTTTTTGCTTCAATAGTTAGGTTTAACTTAGATGACAGTCTGATTGCCCGTAAAATTCTGACCGGATCTTCTCGATAACGAGCATCAGGATCACCAATCAATCGAAGCTTTCGCTCCGCCAGATCTTGCAGCCCGTTGGTATAGTCGATGACGGAAAAATTTTTTACCGTGTAGTACAAGGCATTAACAGTAAAATCGCGCCTGAAAGCATCATCTAACATCGTACCGTAAACATTGTCTCTGACTAACATGCCATGATCACTGGTTCTTGCGTGGTCGTTCTTGCCTTTATGGTTACTGGTCTGACTAATATCCTGCCCCGTCGCTCCTTCATGCCCGGCACGAAAAGTTGCGACCTCTATCACTTCTCGACCAAAAAGAATATGTGCCAGACGAAAACGCCGGCCTATCAATCGGCAGTTGCGGAATAAATCATAGATTTCTTCCGGGGTGGCATCAGTCGCTACGTCAAAATCTTTTGGCTGCAAACCCAACAAAATATCTCTGACCCCACCACCTACCAGATATGCTTGATAGCCAGCATCATTTAATCGATACAAAACCTTTAAAGCGTTACGACTAATTTTATTTCGGGAGACGCAGTGAGCATCCCGATTAAGAATTTGTGCATTATCGGTGTAATTATTTCCACTGTTTCCATTAACAGTTTGTTTTTTATTTTTTGATTGCTGTTTTTTCGATTTACTTGAAAACAATCGTTTGAAAATTCCAGTCATATAGTTACTATTTTTATAGTTCGCACAAGTAACGTGCAATATTTCTTATGCCGCGACCCGTTGCGCCTGCTGAAAAAAGGCTGCCAGAAGAGTCTCGAAAACAGGCAGACAGATCAAAATGTACCCATTTCTTATTTTCATAATCAACAAAGCGGGATAAAAACCCAGCAGCATTGCTGGCACCACCGGCACCGCCGCCTGGTTGAGGCTTGCTATTAGCGGTTGCGGCATATTCAGAAGGACAGTTATTTTGATGGAAAGGCTCAAGAGGCAATCGCCACAAAGGATCGTGTTCTTGTATTGCAATTTGTTGAAAACGTTCGACTAACTCATCATTCATGCAAAATATCGCATTATAATGGTCACCTAATGCGACGCAGGCTGCGCCAGTTAGAGTGGCAGCGTTAATAATAACGGGTGCTTCACTTTCATCCGCTAAAATTAAACCATCGGCTAATACCAGACGACCTTCTGCATCGGTATTGACAACTTCGACACTGACGCCATTTTTGTATTTCAATATATCGGCTAATTTGTAGGCGTGACCACTCACCAAGTTTTCCGCACAACAAAGGTAAAGTTTTACTCGTTTGTTCAGACCATTTATTATCGCGAGTGCTAATGCACCTGTGACGGTGGCGGCCCCTCCCATATCGCTTTTCATATGCAACATACCGATTGTGGATTTTAAGCTATAGCCGCCACTATCAAAAGTGATACCTTTACCCACCAATGCTACTGCCGGAGGATGATCAAAACAGCCTTCCGGACAATAATCAATTTCCAGTAATGCCGGTTCACGAACACTGCCTCGGCCTACGTTATAAATACCCACTAATCCTGCTTTTTCAAGATCGTTTCCGCTGATAATTTTGTAGCTAACATGGCTCTCATCTAACTGACTAATAAACTCACCAGCTTGAGTGGCTAATTGTATTGGCGAAAGCTCTTCAGGTGTGCTGTTGATTATTTTTTTAGCCCAGCTAAAGGCTTTGATCTGGTTATCCAATTGCTTTTTTTGTTGCTCGGCTAAAGGGGCAAATTCGATGATCGGCATCTTTTGCGGCGAACCAATACCTTGCCAGAAATGCCACTGTGCCTCGAGATCCCAATGGCCGCATAATTTAAATGCGGGGGCTTTGTTAGAGACCAGTTTTCGCGCTGCTTTTTGTACTTTTAACCGCTCGAATAGGCAATTTTCTTTGCTGGAAAGGTGGATTACCGCACCTTCGCTGGTATAACTCAGTAGATTATCTTCACCCCACTTTTTTGCGCAAGGTTGATAGCTAAGTTTGACGGTTAAAGCTTGATTCATTTATGTTTCCTAGATTTAATAATAAGTTCTAAGTTCTAAGTTCTAAGTTCTAAGTTCTAAGTTCTAAGTTCTAAGTTCTAAGTTCTAAGTTCTAAGTTTATTGCCTGAAAGGTTAATTCGGAAGATACTCATTCCTAGCACCTAGCATTTTACTTTCACAACAGATGCCCCATTTTTCCATGTTTTGTGGATAAATAATGTTCATTGTGAGGGTTTTTACCAAATTTCATGGGTACTCTTTCAACAACATCAATCTTTGCTGCTTTTAAAGCTTCCATTTTTATCGGGTTGTTGGTCATCAATCGGATTTGACTAATACCGAGAGCTGTTAACAGCTCTGCCGCTACGTCAAAATTCCTCTGATCGGCTTTGAAGCCAAGATTTATGTTGGCTTCAACAGTATCTTGCCCTTGATCTTGCAGTGCATAAGCTCTAATTTTATTAACTAGGCCAATACCTCGTCCTTCTTGGCGAAGATAGACTACCATGCCTCGACCTTGGCGGGCGATTTTTTCTAAGGCAGCGTCCAGTTGTGGTCCGCAATCACAGCGCAAGCTAGCAAATGCATCACCCGTTAAACATTCGGAGTGAACCCTTACTAATAAAGGTTCACTGAGTGATAAATCACCCATACTCAGAGCGACATGTTCTTTATTATCTGATGTTTTTTCGAGCGCATGTAAAGTGAAATTCCCCCATTTAGTGGGTAATTTTGCTTGAACTGTTTTAATTTCGGTCGTTTTGGCTTGCTTCATACAAGGATTGGCTCATCCCAAACGGGAATATCTGTCCCATATTTCTTACTTGAATAAAGAAATACGAGGATAAATGACGTAATATCCTTTATTTTACACTTTATGAATATTAATAGGTAGAGGTTAGCGCAACTCATGTGTCGTTAATGACATGTCCATCGATAACCTTGGTACAATCTGGAGAAAGAGCGATCTGCGGTGTCTTGTTTTCAGTTAGATATCGAAGTATGTGGAATAATGCAGATGTAGAATAGTTAGAATTTTTTTGTGATGCAAGTTACAATGGACGTAGACTAAATCTCTTACGATCTGCTTTTTTGAAAAATACTCAATTCAAATTAGTTAAGCCCAACCTGATTGTCATCGGAATGATCTTTCTGCTTTCTGGTTGTGTTTCATTATTTCCTGAAAATACCCACAAAAAATCTTTCGACATGAGATCCTTCAATTCTCCAGACACGTTGTTTGCGGCTGAAATCTTACGAGTTGATATTGATCAATTGGTTTCTTTGCTGGAAGAGATCCACCCCGAACCTTATGCACTGATTTCAAAACGGGATTTTCTGCTAAAAGCTCAAAGGATCAAACAATCGATCCATTACCCATTGTCAAAAAATGAATTTTATCTTCGAGTGGCTCCATTGGTTGCTGAGTTAGGTGATGTTCATACTCGGTTAGCTTTTCCCAAATACCTGCAAAATAAAACCGACAAAAACAAGTATTCTCAAAATAAGAATGCCTCTATCTTAAACCTCCAAAACATGCTTTTTCCATTGGCTGTTTTATATGAAAACAAGGGTTTATATGTGGCGGCTGATTTATCCCTTACTCCCCAGATACCCACGGGCGCAATTATTAAAGAGATCAATAACGCACCAGTCGATTTTTTATTGCAAGTTATGAAACGACTAACGGCTAAAGAAACCGCCGCCGGTCAGCGGCGCAGAATTCAAGTTGATTTTCCTTGGTTGCTTACCGTTATGGGATATGCCAAACCTGATTATAACATTACCTATCGTTGGCAAGGTCAAAATATAACAGTCAATATAAAAGGCATTGAACCACCACCGGGGAATATAGAACAATTAGAGAGTGAAAAGAGCGATAATTTTAAACGGGATAAAAATATTGAGCCTGATGAAAGCCCACTGATCAGTCAATCAAAGTCTTCGACTTCTTTTTATGGTTTTAGCAAATTGACTGCGCAAACGGCACTCTTGTGGTTTAATGATTTTAATGAAGAACCCCAGGTTTTTGAAACATTTCTTGATAACCAATTTGAACAATTAGCTGCACAGGGTTTAACTAATTTAATAATTGACGTTCGCTACAATGACGGCGGTTTGTCGCAAAATATCAAAAATCTTTTAAGTCATATTACAGCAAAACCGATTTATTGGGCGAAATCTGGTGAAATTAATATTAGCGCACCACTTAAAAAATTACATCAAGAAAAAACTAGGCAGCGACGAATAAATAAATATGCTTGGGGTCTGCAATGGCTGCCTTTGGAGTGGATTGATTCTTTGCAATACGAAATATCTTGGAGTGATTCGGGTGAAATAATAAAGGTTGATTTTGAAGCCGTGCAGTCGGCAGGCCCAATCAGGCCGATCAATGTTGTGGTTTTGACCAATGGCTTTTGTTATTCAGCATGTAGCTCATTTGTCGCTTCAGTCAATCGTTATCAGTTGGCAGATACCATTGGTGAAATCACTGGCAGTATTGCCCGGGTGCAATACGGGTACCCGCTAACGATCCCATTGGCTCACAGTCAGCTAAAGTTTACTTTGCCGACTATCAAATTATTGCTCGATCCTGATATCCATGAGCGGAGTGCTATTATGCAGGAAAGTAATAGCTTTATTGCACCGGACAAGGTTTATGTGCGAACTCAGCAACAGATCATTAATCGTCAAGATGCCGTTCTCAACGCCGCTTTAAGACAGTTGCAATCAAGCAATTAATCCTCCATTTTTCTCCTGTAACAGGGCATTTAGTGACTTATAGCATCAGAGCCCTCTATTTAGGCTATTTTTGGCTTTTTTATAAGTTTAGGTCTAAAATTAGAATGAGTGAAATTATGAATATCCGGGAGCAAGAAAATGGCTAAGTGGGTGACAGAAGAATTGGAGAATCTACTCCATCAAATCAATGAAGTGCCCTATACGGATAACCGAGAAGGCCAACAACTCACCATTTTAATGAATGGCTTTGCGCAATTAAACAATAAAACCATGGGCAGAGCGGCCATTAAAATTCGTAAAGAATTTAGAGGCTGGAGTTTAGATAATGAGGATGCCGAGTCTGTAGCTGCTAAAAAACCAGCGAAAAAGAAAAACGATGATGCTGCGGATGAATTAACTCGCTTGAGGCCGATTAGATAGTCTTTTCATACCGATCAATTTTTCACATGGCAACACCAAACTAATGTTGGGTTTTATGACCGATCCTTGTCATGTCGATAACTTGCTCTTAGGCCCCGATAATTCGGTCAATCGAATTGCAAACTGTGCGGCTTTGGGTATTCCCAGCGACTTTATTTCTCAGGCGTCTTTTGGTACTCGACGTACAACCACTTCTGGAAACGTAGGTTTGCTTCCTGAGGTGTCTGATAGCTTTACTGCAGGAATCGTTTACACGCCGATCGATGATTTAAACATTGCAATTGATTACTGGGATATAGAAATCGAAGACGCAATCACTCGTTTCAATGCCACCGATATTTTAGAAAACATTGTTGATGCTCCGATCGTTGATGAAAATTTCTTAAGTTTGGTTGAACGAGATGCCACTCATCAAATCACCAATATTTTTCTTAGAGAAATAAATGCGGCAAAGTTCTCTGCAAATGGTACAGATTTGGACGTCAACTATAGTATGGACCTCGATGCGTCTTTATTAAGATTTAGTTTTAAAGGAACCTATTTGGATGAAAGACTAACACAACAAAATGAAAACTTTCCAGATGATGTTAACAGTCAAGCGGGTGAAGTAGGTTTTCCACATTTCAGGGCGTTGTTTAGTACAATCTATAATATTAATGACCTTCGAATAGGTTGGACTGTTAATTACATTGGCGAGAGCACTTTTGATAAAGAGAGAAAAGATGAATATTTTCCTGATTGGTTTAATAACAAAGTCAAAGCGGTTACTTACCATAATCTAAATTTGTCTTATGACTTAAACGAACAGTATCAAGTTTCTTTTGGGGTCAATAACCTGACTGATGAAGAGCCTGAAATACTACCCGGATTAACTTCTGGAGGATTGCTCTATGATGCAATAGGTAGAAGATATTATCTTGGATTTAGAGCGACTTTATAATCTTGGAATAATCAGCTGAAGTCGTAGAAAGAATGCTAGATCAGAGTGTGCATAGTTAGGCGCGCTGTGAGCTGGCGCTATTTTTCGTGCTTCAACTGATTTTTTAGGATAATGACTCAAGTTAAAATTCTGTTTAATAATAAGTGGCTTTAAAAAATAACTTCCGTATAGTTTTCACAAACAAAACAACACTCAGGACATGCGATGAAAAAATATGCCTTGTTGATTAGTCTACTCTTAATTTTAGTTATCCCTCACCAAGTTAAAGCGAGCGAACAGCCAATAGCCATTGCCATTCATGCTGGTGCGGGGACCATAAAGAAAAGTAATTTCAATCCAGAAAAAGAGAAAGCCTATCGCGCAAAATTAAAACAAGCCGTTGAGGCGGGTTACCAAATTTTGAACCAAGGTGGGGAAAGTTTAGATGCGGTAACCGCAGCCATTAATATACTGGAGGATTCGCCGTTTTTTAATGCTGCCAAGGGTGCTGTTTACACTCATGATGAAGAGCATGAACTTGATGCATCAATAATGGATGGGAGAAACAGACAAGCGGGTGCTGTTTCAGGGGTAAAGTATATTGAAAATCCTATTGAATTAGCACGTTTAGTTATGGATAAATCAGCGCATGTAATGTTGAGCGGCTCTGGGGCAGAAGAGTTTGCCGTTTCACAGGGAATTAAACTGGTTGATAATAGTATTTTTGATACTCCGCATCGCTATCAGTCACTAAAAAAGGCAAAAGCGAAAGTTAAACAAGCTCAATTGCAAAATAAGGATTATCAGACGGCGGTAGACAGCTTACCTGTGGAATATAAGATCGGTACAGTTGGTGCAGTAGCATTAGACAAGTTTGGCAACCTTGCTGCAGGCACCTCAACGGGTGGTATGACCAATAAACGATTTGGTCGAATAGGCGATTCTCCGGTAATCGGAGCTGGTACTTTCGCTGAAAACGAATCTTGTGCAGTATCTGCAACAGGTCACGGAGAATACTTTATTCGTTTTAATGTTGCGGCAGATATTTGTGCTCGCGTAAAATATCAGGCAAAAACCATACAAGAAGCGGGAGAAGAAGTCATTCATGATGTACTTTTACCCGTAGGTGGCACAGGTGGTGTAATTATCATTGATGCCAAAGGGAATATGAGTTTACCTTTTAATACTAAAGGTATGTACCGTGCTACCAAATCATCCATGAGTAAGACATACGTCGGAATATTTAAACAGGACTGATTTTTCTAGGATCATATATTGCACCTGAAATGACCCAGAAACCGAAAAAACACTACTAGATTGAGTAGCAGTATTCAATAAATAACTAAGAAAACAATTAGCCTTTGAAATTAAGGGGTTAATTGTTTTGATGGTTCTAAAAACAAGAAAAAAATCACCCAAAAATAGAGAAAGTCACTCTTCAAAATGGCGGTAAGCGCCTCTCTGGTGCTATAATCCGCGCCCGATTTCTATTTTTATATTCAAAAGTTCCGACATATCCATGAGTAAAAAACTATACATTAAAACTTGGGGTTGCCAGATGAACGACTATGATTCATCTCGAATGGCAGATCTATTAAACAAAACCCATGAATATCAAATTACCAAGGATCCTAAAGAGGCCGATCTGCTGGTATTGAACACTTGCTCAATTCGTGAAAAGGCCCAAGAAAAGGTATTTTCTAAATTGGGTGAATGGAAAAACTTTAAGAATGATAAGCCCGATCTGATGATTGCGGTGGGTGGTTGTGTAGCCAGCCAGGAAGGTAAAGCGATCCGCAGCCGTGCCCCTTATGTGGACATGATCTTTGGACCGCAGACCTTGCATCGTTTACCCAATATGATCAATGCGGTGAGCGAAGATCATAAACCAGTGATTGATACTTCATTTCCCGAAATCGAAAAATTTGATGTGTTGCCTGCGCAGAAAGTAGAAGGGGTGAGTGCGTTTGTATCGATCATGGAAGGTTGCAGTAAATACTGTACTTTTTGTGTGGTGCCTTATACCCGTGGTGAAGAAGTCAGTCGGCCCTTCGATGATGTTATTGCCGAAGTGGTTGAAGTCGCCCAGCAAGGTGTGCGAGAGGTCAATTTACTGGGACAAAATGTTAACGCTTATCGCGGTAAAACCTTTGATGGTGGCGAGTCGGATTTAGCGGATTTGATAGAACTGATTGCGGCGATTGATGGAATTGATCGAATTCGATTCACTACTTCTCATCCGGTTGAATTTTCACAAAGTCTAATAGATGTTTACGGCAAAGTGCCTGAGTTGGTAAGTCATTTACACTTGCCAGTTCAAAGTGGTTCGGATCGCATTTTGTCGGCAATGAAACGTGGACATATGATCCTTGAATACAAATCGAAAATTAAAAAACTTAAAAAAATACGTCCTGATCTGAGTATGTCATCTGATTTTATTATCGGTTTTCCCGGTGAAACCGATCAAGACTTTGAAGATACGATGAATCTAATTGCTGAAATTGATTTTGATATGAGTTTTAGTTTTATTTATAGCGCAAGGCCCGGCACTCCCGCAGCGGAAATTAGTGATGAAACCCCACTGGAAATCAAAAAGAAACGTTTGTCTTTGTTACAACAAAGACTCAATCAACAAGCGCAGGCACATGCTAGAAGAATGGTTGGGACAGTACAGAATATATTGGTAGAAGGTCCATCCAAAAAAGACCCGATGCAGCTTAGAGGGCGTACTGAGAATAATCGTGTGGTCAATTTTGACGGGCAACCCAATATGATTGGCCAGTTTGTCAAAGTGACGATCACTGAAGCTCTACCTAACTCAATGCGGGCTGAATTAGCTCAAAAAATGGAAGTGGCTGAATGAGTAATTCGAGTTTAGAGTTTGTCCTTGATCCTTTCAATAATCAGAAACTGGCTAATTTGTCTGGTCATATCGATGAAAATTTTCGTCTGATCGAAAAACGTATGGGAGTGGAAATATCCAACCGCGCCAATGTATTCAAAGTCACTGGCGAGCAAGATGCGATTGAAATTGTTGAAGAAATGTTGGTAGATCTTTATGAGGAAATTGGTGAAGATCAACCACTGAGTATTGAAAATTTACACGTAGTTATTCAAACGGGTTGCCAAGCATTAACGGACAGCAACCGAAAGAAGAAAAACAAACATCTGGTTATTTCAACTAAACGTGGACAGATCAGACCGAGAGGATTAAATCAGCAGAAATACGTTCAAAATATTTTATCCAGTGATATTACTTTCGGCGTAGGTCCCGCTGGTACGGGCAAGACTTATCTGGCGGTTGCTTGTGCGGTTGATGCTTTAGAACGACAGGAAGTCAGGCGAATTATTCTAACTAGACCAGCGGTTGAAGCGGGCGAAAAGCTTGGATTTTTGCCAGGCGACCTTAACCAAAAAGTTGACCCCTATTTAAGACCCTTGTATGACGCTCTTTATGAAATGTTAGGTTTTGAAAAGGTGGCAAAACTGGTTGAAAATAACGTGATTGAAGTCGCGCCTCTTGCTTATATGCGTGGTCGAACTCTAAATGAATCTTTTATTATTGTCGATGAAAGTCAAAACACCACCAAAGAACAAATGAAAATGTTTTTAACTCGAATAGGTTTTAATTCAAGAGCAGTGATCACCGGCGATATTACTCAAATTGATTTGCCCAGCGGTAAAATGTCTGGACTGCGTCAGGCGATAGACATTTTGGATGATGTAAAAGGTATTCGTTTTAGTTTTTTCCAAGCGGGCGATGTGGTCAGACATCCAGTGGTTCAACGGATCGTTGAAGCTTATGAAGAAAAAGTATCGTGCAATTAGAACTTGATATACAAAATACCGTCGATTCCAGTAAACTTCCGGTTTCTGAAAACATGCAGAACTGGGTTGCTGCATTACTTAAAACGATCGATGCCAAATTTGAACGGCCTGAAATTACCATTCGAATAGTCTCCACCGAAGAAAGCCGACAACTTAATTTAGATTATCGAGGTAAAGATAAGCCAACGAATGTATTGTCATTTCCATTTGAAGCTCCAGAAATGATCCCAGCAGAAGAGCTTGGTGAATTCCTTGGTGATTTGGTGATTTGTGAAGAGGTGCTTGAGGGTGAAGCTAAGCAGCAAAATAAATCCATTCAAAGTCATTGGGCGCACTTGATCATTCATGGTGTATTGCATTTATTGGGCTATGATCATATCAAAGAGCAACAGGCTGAAGAGATGGAATTATTAGAGTTAGTTGTCATGAAAGAGTTAGGGTTTGAGGATCCTTATTAATCATGCCAATTTATTTGGCGGGAGTTGCATTTTTCAGTTGAACAAATGATCAATGAACGGAGTATTATTGTTAAATGCTAACTTTATGATACGCCTCTGCTGATCAAATATTCGGAATAAGCCTTGTCAGTTTTCTTAATATGGTTGGTTAACCAACTCTTTAAGAATTGCATGATTTCCAAACCTACCGATCCGGATAACTCTGTTTCAAATCGTTCTTTTAGTGCGGATATCTGATCTATTAGATCACTATGTTGGCGTTTGTGCCTTGCGGTGTCGGGGTAATCATGTTGTTCAAAGAGTTTTTCCTCATAGGAGAAATGATGACGGGTATAATCAGCGAGCCTTAATAAAATATTACCGATCATTTCATTCGCTTCACCTTTAGCCATAGCCGTATTGAGATCGTTAATTAAGCCAATTAATATCTGGTGTTGCTGATCAATGCTGTCAATGCCAACACTGAGTTCTTCTGACCATTCAATGACAGACATTGCTCGTTCCTTAGCTTTATCCTAAATTAATTACTCGTGCCCACAGCGCTTCACGGAGCACGCTAAACCACGAGAAATAACGCCATCCCACAACGTGCCTGACGATGCAAAAAATGGACTCATCACCAGCAAGGTGACAGCACCATTTTTAGCTACATCATACGCATTCCAATCTAGCATTTTTTTCACGACTTCAATCAACTGCTCTACGTTTAACATAGTTTAATTGCTTGGAATAGAGAATGATATGGATCAACATATCTCAATAAATAAAATAAGAACGCATTATTCTAGGATTATATTACAATATGAAATGATTGAAATAGCTGTCGTTTATGAACGATTTAGACTTTCGACACGTCTGGTCGATTAATTCAAAATTATTGATGCAGGTCAAATTTACCTAAATATTGAATGATATGCTGTTTACAACGAAATTATTCATCATTGAGTGAGGTATGCAGTGACCGAATTAAAACAGATTAAAGAGCAGCTTATGCAGCGACTACACGAATTGGAATCGCGGGTGACTGCGATAAATGATGATGTTAGCCATAAAAAACAGCCGCTCTCGGCCGACTGGGCAGAACAAGCGGTGGAACGTGAGAATGAGGAAGTACTAGAGGCTTTGGGGAATGCATCTTTAGATGAGATTCAAAAAATCAAACGTGCTTTGCAAAGGATTGAACGTGGTATTTATTTTGAGTGTGATGAATGTGGTGATGATATTAACCTTGAGAGACTTAAACTTCTCGGCGCGACGGACCGTTGTACAAGATGCGCAGAAAAACTAGAAGCGTTATAAACCTAGAAAAATTAGTTGAATCGCAAGAAATAGCGCCACCCTGCAACGCGCCTGACTATGCGAAAAAGGGGCTTATCACCGATAAGGTGACCATGCTTTAACTGATTATTCTAGGATAAATCGAAACTAATCATAGATTAACCAATGGGAGATCTGCATGCCGATAGAAAAACATGATTTAATTCATGAGTTGCCTGAATTTAAAGATAAAATACATCGTTTGAAAATGAGCAATAATCACTTTCTAAAAATGTTTAATCAGTATCATGAAATTGATCATGAAGTTCACCGGATCGAAACGGGTGTGGAAAATTCAGCGGATGAATATCTCGATAGATGCAAAAAACAGAGACTTAATTTGAAGGACAAACTATTGGTTATGCTGAGAAGCTAGCGCTACTTTTTGCGAAGAATTGTTAGCTGCCAATCGACGCTGATACTGGCGTTGGCAAAACATACCAATAAATTGAAAAAAAATGAAATCCTGCTCCCCCCAATACAAATAAATGCCAAATCGCGTGGTTAAAAATGAGCTTTTTCCATGCATAAAAAATGGCACCGACGGTATAGCAAATTCCACCTGCGGCTAGTAATGTTAAACCTTCTGAGGATACGTTTTGCGACATTTCTTTACCGGCAATGACAATAAACCAACCCATCGCCAAGTAGGATGCCAGACTAGTTTTTGGGTATCGATGACCAAGAAATAATTTGAATAATACCCCTAGCAGGGCGATTGTCCATATTGCAGTCAAATACAAACTGCCGCCATTATTTTCAAGACTAATAAGCATAAATGGTGTGTAGGTGCCGGCAATTAATAAGTAAATGGCGCAATGGTCCAGAGTTTTCATGAGTGCTCTGGTGGATTGATTGGTGACTGAATGGTAAATTGTGGATGTCGTAAAAAGCAGAATAATACTCGAGCCGTAAATAATGGCACTAGCAAGTCGAGAGGTTTCGCTCCCGGCAATTAGCAACATTGAGATCAGGCCAATGACGCCAAAAATAACTCCAATCCCATGACTAGTCGAGTTAGCAAACTCTTCAGCTTTACTGTAAACATTGATTAGTGTGGGTTGAGGGCGCGCGATTGGTTGTTTTGGCCTACTGGTTGGAATTTCAATTTTCACGTGATTACAACTCAAACATAGTGATAGGGTTCAGGTTGAACATTACAGTAAAAAATCTTTCACATACACCTTTTTTTGTACAAAAACTAGACAAGTATCTCAAATCAAGATATTATGCTGGTAGGTTTTGACAAAGGCAAACTTACACGAAAGTGTCAGTGCGTAAAGCTACCGGTCTAAGGATCAAGTGATCTATGACAGCGGGGTTACCGAGACTGATCGTATTTCTCTGTTTCCCTTCCTATGCTCATTTTGTTAGTCCAAAAACTCAAAGATTAAATTGATACGGGGTATCTTTTTAATTCTCCTTTAAATCAACAGCTTAGTGTTATTAATTGTTTTTTATAAGCTCATTAATGGCCCTGTCGTTTGTTATTGAATTTTAGGTTTACGTTGCATGGCTCAATATCTAATTACAAAAAAAATTAAAACGACCGAACTCTGTATCGGTATGTATGTGACTTCGTTGGACGTTCCTTGGAGTGCTACGGAGTTTCCTCTTAGAGGCGTTTTGATAAAATCGTCATTAGATATTGCAAAAATTGCCCGTTATGGTAATCACGTGACCATTGACCAAAATAAAAGTCATTCAAGTGAAGCGGTCAAAAAATTAACGTTAACTAAAAGTATGACAACTACTAGAGCAAACCCCAAAAATATTTGGCGCAAGCTTTGTACCGAAAATTACATGCTTGAAATAACCATCGCGAAGCAGCTTAAGTCGGCAGAAAATCTTCTTGTTCGTGTCCATGATGTTTTTGAAGAACTTAAGAAAGATCTTTTCAGTGTCGAACAACATTCTGTCGAAAACATCAAAATTGTCAGCTATGGTATTGTGTCTTCACTATTAGAAAACCCTGATGCATTGTTGTGGTTAACTAGGGTGAAAATTCAGCAGAGAAGAATCTATGATCACACTGTCCGATGTGCGATTTGGGCAACGCTGATGGGACGATCAATGGGTTTAAAACAAAGCTCGCTTAATACTATGATTGAAGCCATTTTGTTATCAGGGATCGGTAAAGCTTATTTATCTCGCTCCACTTGGAAAAACCACCATCCCGCTGAAATGAAGCCCGAGTTTGCCATTGCTGTTAATACGACTCTTGAAAAATTAACCCATTGCCATGTCGAACAAAGTGTTCTAACGATTATTGCTAATATGAATGAGCGATATGATGGTAGTGGTTATCCGGGTCGAAATTTGCGGGACCGGACTCCTTATCTCGCACAAATCGCCGGGCTGGTTGAAACATTTGATTTACTTTTAAATCCGATGCTTTGCAGAAAAAGAAGGGCTTTTGGACAGGCATTATCCAAACTTTATTGCTTTAGAGATAGTTTGTTTAATGCCGTGTTAATAGAAGAATTCATTATTGCCACTGGTCTATATCCCGCTGGAACTATTGTTATGTTATCTAATGGTTGTCGTGGCGTTGTGATTGAACAAACCAAAGATCGCCGTATAAGGGCAACGGTAGCCATCACTCATGACGTACGGGATTATCGGCTACCGCGATACGAAATTGCCCAACTAGGGCATGGTAAATATCAAGATATAACGATTAAACAAGAGGCCAACTTACATCAGATAAGTGAAGATGATATGAAAAAAATTAATGGTTTGGTGAGTCAATATCAGCAAGGTGTCATGACTAATCTTTTCACCTCAACCAAAAATTTATTTTCAAGTAGTAACTTCAACTAATTATTCTAGGATGATATAAGCTAATGCCGTGGTCAGGATCTAATCTGGCCGTTACCCGTCACAATAAATTTCTCTGTGGTTAAGGATTCTAACCCCATCGGACCATAGGCATGAAGTTTAGTGGTGGCAATACCAATTTCAGCGCCTAAACCTAATTGTCCCCCATCGGAAAAACGTGAGGATGCGTTGGCCATCACCACAGACGCATCAACGCTACGTTGAAATAAATCTGCTGTTTGCTGATTTTGAGTACAAATAACTTCAGTATGCCGACTGCCAAATTCATCGATATGGGTGAGTGCCTGTTCAAAATCATTGATTACTCTTACTGCCAATTCCAAGCATAGATATTCCTCACCAAATTCATGATCTTGCAGCTTGGTCGCATTTTTAAAATATGGTATTGAGTTTTTGCAGGCATTGATATTGACGTTTTTTTCGCTCGCCATTTGTGCGATCCTTGGCAAGAAGTCACTGGCAACCTTTTTGTGGACCAGTACACATTCAAGGGCGTTACAGACACCGGAACGCTGTGTTTTTCCGTTTCGCAAAAGTTGATCAGCCATATCCAGATCAGCCTCACCATCGACATATAAATGACAGACCCCTTTAAAATGTTGAATAACCGGGATCTTGCTGTTATCAGAGACAAATCGAATTAACCCTTCACCGCCTCTCGGGATCACTAGATCGATAAAATCAACCTGTTGGATCAAATCCATCATTAGAGCGCGATCGGAATCGGGGATTACGGTGATTGCGGCTTTGGGGAGTCCTTTAGATTTTAGTGCATCTTGTAAAATTTGGGCAATCACCAAACTGGTTTCCAGCGCTTCTTTACCGCCACGCAAAATCACCGCGTTGCCCGATTTAATGCACAGTGCGGACGCATCAGCCGTCACATTGGGACGGGCTTCATAAATCATGCAAATAACGCCCAGTGGCACTCGCACTTTTTTAACCTCAATACCGCTTGGTGCAATACCTATTTTTCGGCTCAAACCAACCGGGTCTTCTAATTTAACAATTTCACGAATGCCATTGACCATATCGTTCATTCGCTCGTCGTTTAGAATTAAACGATCGAGCATTGATCCATCGAGTCCATCAGTTCTTGCTCGCTTCACCTCTTCGGTGTTAACCCTCAATATTTGATCTCTGTGCAATGCTAGGGCATCAGCCATTTTGTTGAGTGCGTTATTTTTCTCATCCGAGCTAAGCAAGGATAATTTTTTTGCGGCATGTGCCGCTTGTTTGGCCAATAAAGTAATATCGGTCATTTTATCTCCATTTGTTCAACGGGCTCTTCTATATTTAATTTTGTCATCTATTCTTGTAAGGCATCGTTACTGCCGTCTGTGAGTCTAGCATTGTTAGCTTTGTCCATCATTACATTGAGCATGATAGGCTATAGCGTTATGCTATAAGGGATTGATATTACCTCATTCGTTTCAACGGACTGATAGATTGTTCCAAGCAGATTCAAGTAATAGTCTATACTTAGTGACATCGTTTAAAAACAAGTGATTCTGCTGTATAACTACACCTTTATATGTCTAAAAACACTCAATCCAATTCAAAACATTATACTAACGCTGCTCTTTTTAGAGCGAAGCGTTTGATACAAATCTTTTATGCCGCCGAAATCGCATTTTCAGTCGGTATTGTCGTACAGTTACTGGAGGGATCATTCATTTCAGCGACCATTTTATTGGTTTCTGGTATGATCATTTATCCAGTGAAAGCTTTGGCGAAAAATGGAAAAGTCACTCAAGGCGGCACTTTGTTACTAGTCATTATTACCTTGATGGTGTCACTGCTGATATTGCGTTACGAAGGGGTAAAAGATGTGGCACTTTTGACTTATCCAGGTATTCTTATTTTTTCCGTGATGATTGGTGGAGGGAAACTGTTTAGAGTTTTGTTAACATTAATGGTCGCGGTTATTCTCATTGTGGTGGTCAATAATATTTCAGGGTTTTATGTCAATTCCAGTAACGTCAATATTGGATATGATGCGGCGTTAATATTGTTAATTTTACTGACCACCGCTTATAGTATCTGGCTTTGGTCTAACGATTTACAGTTGTTGTTCAAAAAGCTGGAGATAGAAAACACCAAATCGAAACAATCTCAGAAACAGATTGAATATATTGCCCAGCATGATGCCTTGACTAATCTGCCAAATCGCCTTCTTTCCAAACTGCGTTTTGAACAAGACTGGTTGGGAGCTATTAGAAGCAGAACCTCGATAGCACTTTTGTATATCGACTTAGACAATTTTAAAGAGATCAATGATACTCTAGGCCATAGTGCGGGGGATGAATTCCTAAAAGTGATTTCAGCTCGTTTAAAAAGAGTGGTTAGAGAAGTTGACACCGTCAGTCGCCAGGGAGGAGATGAATTTCTAATTATTGTGAAAGATATTAAAGACAATCGAGATATTATTGCGATTGCAGAAAAAACGATTGCTTCAGTGGTCAGACCCGTTTCACTCAGTAACACTCTATTCGAATGTTCAGGATCCGTTGGTATTTCAATTTACCCTGATGATGGACGTGACTATGAAACACTATTAAAAAAAGCCGATCTAGCAATGTTTCACGCAAAGGATAAAGGTAAAAATAATTTTCAATTTTATGATAAAAAATTGAAAAAGAATTTGTTAAAACATTTGGAATTAGTGTCAGAGCTAAAAGTCGCGCTTTGCCAAAAGCAATTTGAACTATACTATCAGGCAAAAATTTGTTTACGCTCCAATAGCATTATTGGTGCTGAGGCGCTTTTAAGATGGAATCACCCTGAAAGGGGATTGATACCACCCAATGATTTTATACCTGCGGCGGAAAAATCTGGTCTAATCATTGATATTGGTCGATGGGTCATTTCAAAGGCTTGCCGTCAATGTAAACAATGGCAGGAAAAAGGTTTTGAGAACACTACGGTTGCAGTAAACGTGTCTCCAATACAATTTGCCCAAGATGACATTGCATTACTGGTATCGAAGATATTGGAGAAAACCAAGCTAAAAGGAAATCAGCTGGAGTTGGAAATTACAGAATCTTTACTGCTTAACGAATCGGAAGCGCTGAATAAAACTTTTAACAACATAAAACAACTGGGAGTAAAAACCTCGATAGATGATTTTGGTACAGGTTACTCTAATCTCAAATATTTAAAACATTTTGATACCTCCTTTATCAAAATAGATCAATCTTTTATTCGAAATATGCTCGACAGTAATGAAGATCAGGCAATTGTTTCTGCGATTACTCAAATGGCACATAGTCTCAATATTGAAGTGATTGCTGAGGGAGTTGAGACCAAGCAGGCAATGAATAAATTAATAGACTTAGGATGTGATTTTGCTCAAGGCTATTATTGGGCCAAACCACTTCCGGTTGAAAAATTTTATAAACTTCTTATTGATTACCGCGATCAGTGAGAGTTGAGGTTAGCTAAGCATATTTAATGCTCGACAAAGGGCAAAAATGGAAATAGCCCATTTACTACAGGTATTTGTGTTTAATTACCTTTCCTCAGGTGATAATCTTTTGCTAAACTGAGCCTGTTAATAGCAACTAGAGCACAAAACAGTCCATGAGCGACGACAAACCTCCCTCGTTAAGCCTTAATAAAGGCCTAATCGAAAAGAAAAGCTGGTTCGAAAAATTGACCCACCTCTTTCAAGATACCCCGCAAGATCGAGATGATCTGATAGAAGTCTTAAAGAGTGCGGAAGAGAATACTCTGATAAATCCCGAATTGCTTTCGATGATGGTAGGTGTCATGCACATCTCTGAGTTGCAGGTACGGGATATCATGATCGCCAGACCACAAATGGTGGTAGTCAATGACGAAATGGGTATTGAGGAAATGCTAGCCAGTATTGTCGAATCTGGTCATTCTCGGTTTCCAGTCATTGGGGACAACCGGGATGATATTGAGGGGATATTACTTGCTAAAGACCTACTGCATTTTACCGCTAAAAATACCCTAGGTAAAAAAACCAAATTTAAAATCAAAGATTTCTTACGCCCGGCGGTTATTATTCCCGAAAGCAAACGTTTGGATACATTACTCAAAGAATTTCGAACCAATCGTAATCATATGGCCATGGTCGTCGATGAGTATGGAAGTGTCGCCGGATTGGTTACTATCGAAGATGTTTTGGAGCAAATTGTTGGAGAGATTGAAGATGAGTTTGATATTGATGGTGATGAAGAGACCATTCAGGCAATGTCCGCAACCGAATTCGTGGTTAAAGGGCAAACTGAAATAGAAGAATTCAACGAATATTTTTCATCCAATATCGATGAAGAAGAATTTGATACGATCGGTGGAATATTGATGCAGGCATTTGGTCATGTTCCAGTCAAAGATGAAAACATCGAGATCGATGCTTTTAGATTTGAAATTATTAATGCCGATACTCGTCGAGTTAAACGGGTAAGGGTTTTTAAGATCTAACTAAAAAACAAAGCTAACCAATAAACATAAGCACATTCATCGCGGAGGCACAGAGTTTCTCAGATTCATGTTTTAGGGTTTCAGAGAGATCCAGTTCAATGGCTTTGACCTCCTTTTTAAAAACGAACTAGTTAAGACAGCCTCAATTTATGCTCTCACTTCTTGCTCTCTCCAAATTACAACATCCTATTGCAAAGCGGCTTATGTTAATCCTGATAGGCGCGCTTTATCCATTGGGCTTTTCACCTTTTGATTTTTGGCCGCTTGCTTTTTTATCGATTATTTTATTAGTTAACGAGACAGTCGCTTCTATTGAACGCAACCAATGGGCAATTGTTGTGAACTCGAAAGAATCCTCTACAGCACAAGATAAAAAGGAAATTTCACTTTTTTCTATCGGACTATATTGGGCCTTCGGCGCATTTGGTCTCGGTACTAGTTGGGTCTATGTGAGTATTCATGAATTTGGACATGCGCCGGTATTAGGTGCCATTGGGATCAGTTTTTTGTTTGTTTTAACTCTGTCACTGGTTAAGGCAGCGGGGATCCATTTGATAGGAAAAATGGTCATAGGGTCAGGCCGTAACATGTTATTACTAATTATTCCTTTTGCTTGGGTTTTTTTTGAATTTATGCAAACTTGGTTATTCAGTGGTTTTCCTTGGTTATTTGCCGGATATACTCAAATAGATGGACCGTTGTGGATGCTATCAACTTGGACAGGTGTATACGGCGTCAGTTGGTTTATGCTGGCTATTGCAAGTTGTCTTATTCTTTTAATGCGTGGGTATTTTATCTCCCGTGCAGTATCGGGTGATCCGTTTTCTCGAACATCTCTGATGTTCATTCTGGCGGTGTTGGTAAGCGTACCGCTGATGGCTTGGTTATTACCTCAGGTAGCCATTACACCCAGTAAAAAATCGATCAAAGTTGCCTTAGTACAGCCAAATATAGGCCAAGAAAAAAAATGGGATAGACGGCACTTTTCAGCAATTGTTGATGTACTTTTTGAGCAAAGCCGAGAACATTGGGGGGCTGATTTACTTGTTTGGCCGGAAGGTGCTATTCCGGCTTATAAACATCAAGTCGAAGATATTATGCTTGATCTTAATCGTCGAGCAAAGGAATTTAATACGGACTTACTCTTAGGGCTGCCCGTGTACTACCCGAAAGAAAAAATAAGTTACGCCGCTTTGATTTCTTTAGGAAAGTACCAACAAACCTACCATAAGCAGGTATTGGTTCCCTTTGGCGAATATGTACCATTGGGCAATATATTAAGAGGATTAATTGAATTTTTAAATTTACCGATGTCCAATTTTTCACCGGCTACCACTAAACAGCAGGTCATGAGTTTTTCTGATTACCAAGTAGTACCGGCTATTTGTTATGAAATTACCTACCCTGGGATCTTACACGAATTGATAGCAGATGCTGATGAAAATTCTGATAAAGCAAAGTTACTTGTTACGGTCAGTAATGATGCTTGGTTTGGCGATTCTTTTGGCCCTTATCAACATATGCAAATGGCGCGAATGAGGGCTCTTGAATTGGGTATTCCATTAGTTCGTTCAACCAATGACGGGATCACTGCCGTGGTTGATGCAAAAGGAAATATGCTTAGTCAATTGGATCGATATTCTCAGGATACGCTTAGTTATGAAGTATCCTTGGTGAGCCATCAGACGTTGTATCGCAAGTATGGTTTGTTTAGCATTTATTGGATACTGACAATTAGCTTGATAATTTTTTTGATACAACTCATAAAAAATAAATATTATTCGTAGGTTAATGCCTTGTTGAGGCTATGTTACTCCATTTTTACGGTTCGACTAAATTAAACACAAAGGGAATGCCGGGCCATATTTGAAGATGTAAATCAATTCGCCAGTCTTCAAGAAGGTTACCAAAGTTACTGACTTGGCTCAGGTCGGAATTTGAATCCCATTGAATGTTTATGCGTTGGCTTTTACCGGCTAATAATTCAAAGCCACTTAAATCGATTGTGGCAATGATCTTTTCCTTTTGCTCAACAATCATCTGACTTTCTTCGATCACAATATCGTATTCTGTAGGGTTAGTGACGACCATGTCAAAGGATAAATTACTGAGCGCCTTACCATTTACCAATTGGCTTAAGGAGGGCACCTCATAGTCGATGGATGACCAGTCGATTTCGTATTTCGCTTTAAGTAATTGACTTTTGTGATGTAAACTAACCACCAGCTGAGAATGTAAAAATAAACCGCTTGTTAGCAAGATGGACATAATGGCGTAACTCCATACAACTGATTTTTTCCTTGGAGGCAGCGTCAGTTGGACCAGAGGCAATAAATCGCTAGCGATGCGAGTACCAGCAGGGATTGCTAATGTCAAAAAGATAATATTGGTAAGAAATAAGATGCTGGAAATTTCGATCAAGGTTAAATCATCAAAGCTAAATACCCAGCGGCTTAACATGATAGCTGGAAGACTAAAAAACGCACCAAAAGAGATGACTAACAGCGGCTTTTTTATAAGCATTTTAAGGATCAATGAATACCGGGTACGATGCCTTTGCAAAGTCGGTGAAATGAAGTCCAGTCCAAAGGTAAAAAACAAAAAAAGATAACTGAACCCCATTGATATCCAGCTGGTCCATTGATAAGGATAATAACCGATAAATAAGATGATTGATTGGGCCGTTAAATAAATTAAAAAGAGTTTGATTTCTTCCCCGGCCTGGTCAATTAATGGGAATTCACTCACTTTAACATTATTTAATTTTGCCTCTTTTTCGAATTCCGCCGAATATTTTTCCTTGATAGGAAAAAGAAAGATCGAAGCAAAAATTAAGGAACCTGATAAAATAGCATTACTTATTACCGATTTGGTTTGTGATTCAAATAAAAAATCAGCCAGCGTTTCTGAGAGTCCATGCCAAGATTGGGGGAACAGGTAGTTTAATAGTGCATTTTTTATGTCCACTTGGTTAGATATCATAAGCCAGACAAATAGGCCAAAAATAACTATCCCACTCAAGCAATAAATTATCATCCAGTGAAGTGAGTTACGTTTTAGTTTGAGCAGCGAGCTGGGTGCATGGAATAGGGCTATTTTCAATTGTTGGAGTAAGGACATGAGATGAAAAACTTCCACATTGCGTTAAAATTTAACTGATTATTTTAGGGTCTGTTGATCTTTCATATTTCAACACTGCCGAGGTGCTTTTTGTGCCTAACGAGGCAGAAGAAGCGCTGTTTAGCGATTCTAAATGAGCGACTGATAACGAAGTGAGGTGAAAAAAGCACTCGGCCCTTCGGGTTGTGGTTAAAATATCGCCACTTGTTGTTGCTCCTCACTCATTTGGAATAACCAAACTACACTCGTCACGCCTAAATTGGCGATATTTTAGCCGCAACAGTGATGAAATATGAAAGATCAACAGACCCTAGTTTAACTTATAAATTAGGTCGTTATTCTACTTAATTTAGTTTGAATTGGATATTAGATAAGGACATTGAGAGGGCGGATAGAAAGAAAATCGTATGTAGTTCTAAGTTTAGTTGATGAAATGGTTTTTGGGGCGATTTATGAATATTGTTCTATGGTAATTGACTCATTATACCGATATAGTGGCAAAATCACATCTCCTTGGTTTCTTATTCTTGAAAAAAACTATTTCAAATCGTTTAGTTAGTTTAACTATTTTTTTGATTGTTAGCTACTTGGCTATTTATTTTTATATTGATACCTCCCATTATTGGGTGAAGTTAGGTAGTGGTATCACCTTGTTTAACCGCTTGATTTATGGTGTCGAAATTCCTTTTGCGGTTTTTGTGACATTGTTCTTTTTTTTTCCATCGTTTAAAAATCCATGGCTCCGTTATACTCTTCCCATTGTGCCTGTTTTGGTTTTGTATGGATTGATTGACGGTTTTTTCAATTATATGGGGCGTTCGCCACATTTTTCAGATTTTCAAAACTTTAATACTGTTTTCGCATTTTCGTTTGGTCTAGCTTTGAGCGTTTTCTTATTTGCTTTTATCATTCCTTTGTCTATGTGGGGGTTAATCTACGGTGCCAGCAAAAGAAGTTCAAGAAAGCAAATAGTAGCATCTGTAACAATCAGGGTGATATTGATGACATTAATGGTATTTGTCCTATCCAGTAGAACATTTAACCAGATTCATAACCAATATTTTCAATATACAGTTTGGTCCGAAGAAGACACCATGAGAGAAAACGGCAAGTTTTCCAGTTTTGTTTATTACTCCAACCAAGAGCGAATTAATCAAAAAAAATTGATTGAAATCAGCGCTAATAACCCGATCTTGGATATTCATAATCAACTCTATTCAGGATTTGTCGAAAAGCCACAAAACATTCACATCATCGTATTGGAGAGTTTTATCGATCCCCGATTAATAGAACAACTCGATCTTGAAAAACAAGTCTTAGCCAGCGAATTGCTCCCCTACTTAAATAATCACAAAGATTTTTCGCATGTTGTATCGCCAATTTATGGCGGTGGAACCGCACAGGCGGAATTTGAACTTTTAACCGGATTAAAAGCGTTATCCAAAGTCAATCAAATTGAATTCAACGTAATGAAAGGAGGGGCGATAAATGGTTTTGTTAGCCGCTTAAAACAAAATCGATACCGAATAATGGCAACCATTGCACCGAGTTCCATTTTTTTTAATTCACGATTAGCTTATAAAAGTCTGGGATTGACTAATATCGAGTATTTAGAAGATGATAGGGAACGAAAAGGATTACCCGATGATGGCCCTTTGTTTGACGGTGATTTATTGCAGCAAAATATTAACAAAGTCAAACAGGCCATCGCTGAAAATAACGCGCCTCTATTGAACTATGTACTCGGTATGTACGGACATTTACCTTTTCGCCGAGATGAGATAAAACGTCCCGACGTTGTTAATGTTAAACATGAAGATGACCGCCTTAGACGGATATCTAATCAGTTTTACTACCGAACCAAAGCCATCGCTCAATACCTAGAGGCGCTAATGGCTATTGATAAAAATGCGATCATTTACATAACAAGTGACCATTTACCTTCCATACTCAATAAAAATACCAGCTACAAATTGAACCGTAAAATTAATATTGCCTTAATGATTAATCAGGGCCAAAGCATTGATGTTTCAGGTAAAAACTTCTATCAGATCCCTTGGTTAATTTGGGATATTTTGAGTCAACCGAGTCATGATAGAAGAATACAGGATCAAGATCTTGAACGGTTGTATTATAAAGCACTTGGTGAGAGTTTGGCGTTGTAAAAGCTTTATAGTTGACCAAGTTAGGGTAAGTATAAGTCAAAAGCCTGCACTAGTCCTCATTTTTGCCAATCAAACAACTCTAGTATCTGTAACGATGTTTATCTTTTTGCCTAAGGATGGCATAATCTGCCGTTTTAAGAGTGTAAAAAATGTTTGATATTCACGGATGGATAGAGTTTAAGGACCCGAATAATCTAATGACGCGACCAATAAAACCATTACTACAATGCGGAGCAATGCTTTGTTTGTTTTATTTTGTCACCTTTATGGTGATGTACATGGCTTCGTCTGGCGAATACCGGCCTGACGCCCGCTTTGCCCATGCTCGTTTTATCATGCTGATCTTGCTTTCTCCTATTTTGTTCAAGTATTTAATACAGCTCACTACCGCCCTATTTTATTCGTTGGTAGAAAAAACTCGTTTTATTAATAGTCATTTGGTCGATAAAAATAAAGTATCAGTGCTAATTCCAGCTTGGAATGAAGAAGTTGGAATTCTTAAGACCCTTAACTCCGTGATCAATACTGATTACCCTGAACTGGAGATTATCGTTATAAATGATGGTTCAACCGATAAGACTCATCAGTTGGTATCGAATTTTATTCAGGATTACGAGCGGACTCCTCATCAAGCCAATACTCCAGTCATCAAGTATTTAAAGCTACCTAATGGGGGTAAAGCTAAAGCGCTTAATCAGGGGTTGTGTATCGCAACGGGTGAAATCGTTTTGACGGTTGATGCAGATAGTGTGATGGACAAAAAGATGATTGCCAATATAGTCAAGCGATTTACCGATGAAAAAGTTGCCGCAGTCGCCGGTAATGTCGTGGTCGGTAATCGAAAAAAACCGATCGAACTACTACAGCAATTGGAATATTTGCATGGTTTCTGGTTTAAACGGGCGGATTCAAATTTTAATTCGGTGCATGTTATTGGCGGCGCTGCCGCAGCGTACCGTAAAGCCATACTGGAAGAGGTTGGTGGATTTGATGAAAATATTATTACTGAGGATGTTGAATTATCAGTGAGATTGTTGGCGATGGGCTATGCAACCCGATATGCGGCCGACGCGGTGGTTTATACCGAAGGACCCTCAGAATGGAAGTGCTTATGCTCACAAAGACTACGCTGGAAATTTGGCCGTCTGTTAACCTATATTAAACACCGTTCATTATTTTTTAGCTTGTCCAAAAAACATCACCCGTATTTGACCTGTTTAGTTCTTCCTGTCGCAATATATGCCGAATTGGCATTATTTTTAGAAGCGCTGTTGTTAACGATATTTTATGGTTACACGATTTATACTGGTGATTATATTCCGCTGGCTTTTATGGTTTGTTTTGTTTCAGCGATCATCACTCTGCAAGTTCTGTTTGACTCCAAGATGAAATTCCACGCTAATTTATTAATATTGGCACCCGTTGCCTGGTTAATGTTTTATGTGATTGATTTGGTCGAGTTTCAGGCACTTTGTCGAAGTATGCATCGATTGGTTAAACGGGAGAATTTGGAATGGCAAACTTGGGCACGAGTTGGCATTATTAGCCAAGCCGTGGCAAGGCAGGTTAATCATTCAAGAGTTGTTACTGAGCATAAATCGATTTAAATTAGTATTCGAAAGGATCCCCAGTAAATTGGTTAATTAGGCCACTTCAACTTTTCGAAAACGTTTATTCAAATAAGCAATAATATCTCCCGACTCATACATCCATTGATCTCCATTTTCCTCAGAAATTCGCAAACAGGGTACTTTGATTTTGCCACCCTGCTTTAATAAAGTAGTACGAGACTCAGCATCGTTCTTGGCATCTAATAGTTTTACAGGCAAGTTAAGTTTATGCAATGCTCTGCGAGTTTTAATACAAAAAGGACATAGTTTGAATTGATAAATCGAAAGAGCTTTTAGCTCATTTTCGACCAATAATTGAGCTTTAATAGAGCGTTTTAATTTGGGTCCTCGGGTGATTAAATCGAGGAAGGCAATGCTCCCCCCTAAAACAAGTCGGATAATTTTGAGCATGAATATGAGACCTTTATGGAATTTTGCTTTAGTGAATATTAAAAAATATTTGATATGAAGAGTTTTGAAGGCGCGATTGTGCATTGGCTAAGCAATAAAGTCCATAAAATGAGCGAATTAAATGAAAATGATTCAATATTCTTAATAGCCGTGAGCAGGATTTCAGATATAATTATCAGTATCAATAAAAATCCAGACAATAAAGATTTATTCAATATCTCTAATTGATCAACTGGTTAAAGCTTATTCAGTATTCTCAAAAATCAAATGCCAAAACAAATGATATCAAACAAAGGGTTTCTTCTCAATCGTCAGAGTTTTGATCGATATGGCATGAGCCAAATTCATTATTGGTTATCCACTTCGAAAGGTCCCGTTAAACTGGTGATTGCCGGTGAACCGTCCGTTTTTTTTGTTGAGCAAGCTGAGCTTCCCATTATTTTAAAGCGGCTTGCAAGCTTGAAAATGCATTTTTCTTATCAATCCTTAGCACTCAATAGTTTTTCATTAGATCCTGTAGCAGGGCTATATTTTGATAATTTACGCACTTTTTATGATGCCCGTTCAATCCTTCAAAACGAAAATATTACTTTGTACGAAGGAGGTGTTCGGTTAGAAGAACGCTACTTAATGGAGCGTTTTGTTTATGGTGGGATTGAATTTATCGGTGATGAAAGCTCTGCTGTTGAGCAAAAGGAAAATGGTTATATCGAATATCATAATGTCAAAATAAAGCCTTGTGATTATGTTCCTAAGCTATCAATTGTTTCGTTGGATATTGAATGTTCGGAACATGGTGAATTATACAGTATTGGTTTTTATTCGGGTGATGATTCGAGAGAAAATTCTCAAACGACACAACCTGCTTTTAAGCGAGTGATTATGATCCAGCCCGATCCTGAAAATTCGCCAGAAAATAAAATGAATTATATCCAATGGGTCACGAATGAAATTGAGCTATTAAAAGCATTAGAGCAAACAATACAACAAATCAATCCAGATATTATCATCGGTTGGAATATCATTAATTTTGATTTCAGATTATTACAGAAAAGGGCGATTTTGCATCACCTAAAATTAAAGTTGGGTAGGGATGGCTCGTACCTTCGTTGGCGAGATAGTCGAAATGAAAATAACCAAGGATTTGTTTCTATTGATGGTCGAGTGGTGATTGACGGTATAGCGGCGCTAAAAGCTGAGTCTTATAACTTCCCCAGTTTTAGTTTGGAAGCCATCGGCCAGCATTTTTTGGGTCGAGGTAAAGCTACCGATGATGTGGATAATCGGTTAGAAGCGATTACCCATGATTTCAAATTTAACAAAATAAAATTAGCTGAATATAATTTGCAAGATTGTGTTTTAGTTTGGGATATTTTTAAAAAAATAAAACTGATGGACTATCTCATTTTTCGTAGTCAGTTGACTGGATTGGAGTTAGATCGCGCTGGCGGTTCGGTTGCTGCTTTTGTGAATTTGTATTTACCCAAACTTCATCGCCAAGGTTATGTCTCTCCCAATTTGCCGGAAGATGGTGGATTAGCCAGTCCCGGTGGCTATGTCATGAATTCGAAGCCTGGACTATATAAACATGTTCTGGTGCTGGATTTTAAGAGTCTTTATCCGTCGATTATACGGACTTTTAAAATTGACCCCTTGGGGCTAATCGAAGGCCAAAAAGATCTAGACAATGCGATTGAAGGATTTAGAGGCGGCTGCTTTTCAAGAGAAAAGCATCTATTACCGGAAATTATTACTGACCTTTGGGCGCAGCGAGATCAGGCCAAAAAAGACAATGATCAAGCGCGCTCACAAGCGATCAAGATCATCATGAATTCTTTTTATGGTGTTTTGGGTTCCGGAGGTTGTCCTTTTTATGATACTAAGCTTGCCAGTTCGATCACTTTACGTGGTCATGAAATTATGCAGCAAACGGCAAAATGGATCGAAGCTAAAGGTTTGAAAGTGATATACGGTGATACGGATTCAACCTTTGTATTATTAGATGATGGAGTTACCGATAAAGAGGCAAATGAAATTGGCGAAACTTTAGTCGAATATATTAATGCCGAATGGCATTTAAAACTGGCGAAAGATCATCAAATCGAATGTCACCTTGAAATCGAATTTGAATCTCATTTTTCGCCTTTTCTAATGCCAACGATCCGCGGTTCCGAACACGGCAGTAAAAAACGGTATGCAGGGATGTTACAAACGGGAGATACTGAAAAGCTAATTTTTAAAGGATTAGAAAGTGTTAGAACGGACTGGACTCAGCTAGCCAAAGACTTTCAATTAAAACTTTATCAAATGATCTTTCATGATCAGGATCCGACGGAGTTTATACTTGAAACAGTGCAGCAAACATTATCCGGTGAAAGAGATGAACAGTTGATCTATCGTAAACGATTACGAAGAAAATTAGATCGTTATGTGAAAAATGTTCCACCACATGTTAAAGCGGCAAGGATCGCTGATGCCGAAAATCTGAAAAATGGAAAATCACTAAAACATCAAAACAAAGGATGGATATCTTATTTGATGACGGTTAGTGGTCCGCAACCCATCGACTATATTTCAGCGAATATTGATTATCAATTTTATATCGATCGTCAAATTGAACCTGTGGCTGATGCGATTTTGCCATTTATCCTAAAAAAATCAGTTCACCCTACCAACAAAGCATTCTGACTTTTAAATTTTCAAATTCATAACTGAATTAAATTCATGCAGGGGCAGGAAGTTCAAGTGGGTTTCCTTGGCTTACTTTTAC
>Ga0256845_1000520_pt1 | contig 36037 bp, 29 predicted proteins | sample RiftiametaG_FD_189101 | JGI IMG/M metagenome (GOLD analysis project Ga0256845, IMG submission 189101) | Tube worm associated microbial communities from hydrothermal vent at the East Pacific Rise, Pacific Ocean - Riftia | ecosystem: Host-associated > Annelida > Integument > Unclassified ...
TCTTCATCGTTAAAGCGCTCTTTCCAATCAAAAAAGCTTATTTCTGCTACTTTCATGCATTTAACCCTCTTTATGGCTACTTATGTAAGTAGTATAACGCAATTATGAGTTAAATGCAGAGGCATGTAATCAAATGTTTAATAAACAAGTCTATGAAGTTTTTGCTATTTTTACTCCTTTTGCAGGGATTGATTTAGAGTTTAATGCATCTTGGGGAGATGAAATTGACTATTCAGCGATTGAGCTAGCAAAAGTAAAAACATTTATTTCTACAATAGGATATCAAATTAATCGAAATTGGCGGTTTTCAATAGAACACGTCAATCAAGAGTTAAAGAATGATGTTAGTCGTATTTATGATGTGTCGTTTTACAATACACGTTTGTCTTACCAATTAGATGCTCGAAGCTTTTTTAGGTTAACTTACCAAGGTGAAACAGATCAATTAGGTGCAAAAATTAATAATAATGATTTGAAAGATTTATCCACTCAATTACTTTACTCCTATCAAGTTAACCCGTTTACACTTTTCTATTTGGGCTATTCTGACCACAGCTTTAAAACATTAGACTTAAATCATTTACAACGAGATAAAAGAAAAGTGTTTATGAAGTTTTCATATGCTTGGCAGATATAAATATTTAATGGTTTAATAAGTGGATTTTATACGATTGATTTTCTTTTAGTCTTAATCTCATTCTGGTAGAATGCGCCGATTTCGTACTTTTAAGTTTTCTATTTACATCAGACATGTCTATTGACATAAAGCTTACTATTTAATTGAATAATTTGAGGAACATCATGAATAAGCCGTGCAAATCATCTAAGAATTTTAAAGTCTCAATACTAGCCGCTACGCTAGTTTTGAATTCAGCATTTGCTTTATTCGGATATGCTGAAGAAGCAAAACCTACAGAAGCACCTATGTGGAAGTCAAATATTGAGTTTGGTTTTGTTTCCTCATCAGGTGATAGTGAAACAACTAGTATTAATGGTGCTTTTGGGGCTACTTATGAAGTCGAAAAGTGGAAACATTCTATTTTATTAAATAGCTTTTTCTCTGCGGCGACTGATAGTGATACCGACGAAGATAAAACTAGTGCAGAACGCTACACTTTGCAAGCTAAAACGGATTATAAATTTTCTGCCAACGGATATGCGTTTGCTATTTTTGACTATGCTAATGATCGATTTAGTGATAATGATTATCAAACAAGTATAGCCGCGGGGCGTGGTTTTAAATTTGCGCTGAGTGAAACATCTAATTTAGATTTAGAAGTCGGTGTCGGTTATAGACAAACAGCAAAGAACGCTTTAGTGACGACTACAGTTATTTCTCCAACCGTAACTATTACAATTTTTCCAGAAGAGAAGGTTAATGAAACCATTGCTAGACTAGCCGCTAACTATACCGCTGATATTACCGAACATTCTAAATTGGAGCAAAAGTTATCAATTGAGGCTGGTGAAGAAAGTACAGTATCAAAATCTTACACTGGTTTGAGTGCAAATGTTGCAGAGAACTTGGCGTTAAAATTGTCGTTTACTGCAACTCACCAATCGAATGTTAGAGGGGATAAGGAAGCTTTAAATACGGTTACTGCAGTAACCGTTGTTTTTGATTTCTAATTACTCTCTTTATAAACATATTTTCTTTCATGCCTCTGTATTTAACTCAGGTATTTTGGAGTTGCATGCAAATGTAGCTTAGTTCTCTGATATTTCAAGATCTTCGGCATATTACTGAGTAAGGTGCAGAGGCATGTTTTCTTTAAATATCCCCATCACAAATATGTTCAATGTCTTCTCAATCAAACGTTAATTTGGTTGAGAAGACATTGATAATATTCCCTTAACAGCCTTCTAATAAAATCTTTATTACCTCAATATCATCTTCATTACTCTTAGTAATTCCTAATATTCGTGAATTCTATAATTTAGTTCTAGCTATGGCTCGATTTTTGCTTTTTGCTTAAAAGAACTTAATTAAGCGCTCAAGTTGGGATAATTATGAGCTTAAATGATGTATTTTTGACTAAGGCTGTTAGCAGTGTCAGATATATGTCATTTGTAACTCTCAATTAACACTAATTACAGTTAAAGCGCGAGTGGAATTGAAATATGGCAGAATCTTTAGCTAACTCTTCGCTACCTACGTCAAGATTACAAGGTATCCCTTCATTGGGCACGCCTATTTTGCTATTGGCTTTGTTAGCGATGATGACACTACCAATACCAACTTTATTATTGGATATGTTGTTTACTTTTAATATCTCGCTTGCTTTAGTGGTTGTGCTAGCAACTGTTTATTCCGAACGACCTTTAGATTTTTCAGTTTTTCCAACCATTCTTTTGGTTGCTACATTAATGAGATTAGCGCTAAACGTTGCATCAACACGTGTCGTTTTAATGAATGGTCATTCAGGTCCAGGTGCCGCTGGTGATGTGATTGAATCCTTTGGTTCTGTTGTTATCGGTGGGAATTACGCGGTTGGTTTGGTTGTTTTTGGAATATTGGTGATTATCAATTTTGTTGTAGTAACAAAAGGTGCAGGACGTATTTCCGAAGTTAGTGCACGATTTACCTTAGATGCAATGCCTGGAAAGCAAATGGCAATTGATGCAGACTTAAACGCTGGTTTACTCACTCAAGAAGAAGCTAAAGCTCGGCGTTCAGAAGTTTCAGAAGAAGCTGATTTCTACGGATCTATGGATGGTGCTTCAAAGTTTGTCCGTGGAGATGCTGTTGCGGGTTTGCTAATTCTATTTATTAATATCATTGGTGGTGTAGCGGTTGGTATGGCTCAGCATGGATTGGATTTTTCAACCGCTATGCAATATTACGCTTTGTTAACGATTGGAGATGGGTTAGTCGCACAAGTTCCCGCGTTGCTCTTGTCAACATCGGCAGCCATTATGGTGACTCGCCAAAACTCCGCGCATAATATGGGTGAAATGTTGGTCACCCAATTAATTATGAAACCTTTAGTTTTATATGTTACTGGTGGCGTGCTATTTGTTATGGGAATTATTCCAGGTATGCCTCATCTACCATTCTTAATTCTAGCAAGTAGTTGTTTTGCAGGCGGATACCTAATTAATAAAAAACAACTAGCCAATGAATTAAAGGAAGAGGAAATCATTGCTAACGATCAAATGAACGAAGCGGAACCTGTGATGAAAGAGCTCAGTTGGGAAGATGTTCCCCCAGTTGATCAAGTCGGACTTGAAGTGGGTTATCGTTTGATTCCCATGGTTGATCCTGCACAAGATGGCAAATTGATGGGGCGTATAAAAGGGGTTCGAAAAAAGATATCTCAGGAGCTAGGCTTTTTAGTTTCTTCGGTTCATATTAGAGACAACTTAGATTTATCACCCAATGCCTATCGAATTTCTATTCAAGGTGCAACGGTTGGAGATGCTGAAGTCTACCCTGATAAAGAGTTAGCGATTAATCCTGGGCAGGTATTTGGCAAACTAGAAGGGATTGAAGCAAAAGATCCGGCTTTTGGACTTGAAGCGGTTTGGATTGATACTAATCAAAAAGATAACGCACAAGCATTAGGTTATACCGTGGTTGATGCTAGTACAGTTATTGCCACTCATCTAAGTCATTTATTACAATCAAATGCAGCTGATTTATTTGGTCACGAAGAAGCCGAGCAAATGTTAAAGGCTTTAGCTAAAACCGCCCCCAAATTATCAGAGACACTTATTCCCGATATCATTCCATTAGGAACATTGGTAAAAGTTTTACAAAACTTATTGGTAGAACAAGTACCAGTAAGAGATTTAAGAACAATAGCCGAAACTTTGGCGGAATTTTCTTCAAGGAGTCAAGATCCTGCCATATTAACAGCTGCGGTGAGGGTGGCTTTAAACCGTTTAATCACTCAAAACATCAATGGATTAGGCGAGGAGATCCCTGTAGCAACATTAGCTCCCGATTTGGAACAGATTTTGCAACAGTCGATAACAGGTAATGGTGATGATGTCGTTGGAATTGAGCCTGGTCTTGCTGACAGAATTCAAACGTCTTTAAATGAGATAGTTGCTCAGCAAGAAGCCGCAGGTCAATCATCCATTTTGTTAGTGTCGCCAAGTATCCGCCCATCATTAGCAAAATTTGCTAGATTTGGTGTAAAGGGTTTACATGTTTTAAGTTATCAGGAAATTCCTGACAATAAGCAAATTAAAGTGATAGCGACCGTGGGTAGTCAAGATTCATAGTCAGTTGATTTTTTAGAGCTATTTTAAGAGTAGGACGAGCATGAAAATAAGACGTTTTTATAGTAAAAGCATGAGAAACGCTTTAAAACAAGTGACCGATGAATTTGGTAATGATGCTGCAATTTTGTCGAGCCAAAAAACACCTAGTGGTGTAGAAGTTATTGCGGCACTTGATTATGATGCAGAGCTATTGCCTGAATCCATTTCTAGTCTAGCTAAAAGAAAGGATGAGGTTATTGATCAATTAAAACATGTCGTTCAGTCAAATCAGCTCGCCTCAACAAAAGCAAATAATGAATCTAATATTAGTCATTTAAAAAACCGGAGAATCAATCATCAAGAGGAAAGGATCACTCAAAATAGCGTTAAGCATGCGCAAAGCTATAACCAAGTCTCCTCTGTAGACACTAATATTTTACCAAGTTTAAAAAGTGCTAGTTTAAGTCAATCGGATAAAGTTTCAGAGCAACATGAAGGTTTTTCCAAGTATTCTAATCACATTCCTGAAACTCAGTTTAAAAAAGAATCGTTATCAAGTGCACCTATTTCAGAATTTAACACTAAGTCAAAGAGTGCTAATCCGATTGAATGGTCGACTGATCCCGGGTTAATTGCAATGAAAGAAGAGATTGGACTCATGCGTTCTATGATGAAAGAACAACTTGATGGAATTGGATGGGAACGTTTGACAGAAAGAGATCCCGTTTCTGCGATGTTAAATCGACGTTTATACTCTTTGGGTGTAAGCCAACAAATAATCGACCAACTTATCCCAAGAGTAAACTCCAAGCTCGATCCTGAATGTTGTTGGCAGAATTTGTTAGCTATCTTGGCAAAATCTATTCCTACTGATCAAACCAACATCATTAGTAACGGCGGTGTACTTGCTTTTATGGGGGGATCTGGATGCGGTAAAACAACCACCATCGCAAAATTAGCCGCTCGATATGTGATTAAGCATGGTCAAGATTCTGTTGCATTAATTACAACAGATAATTACCGAGCGGCAGGTCGCAATCAGTTACAAAATTTTGCCAAAATTCTTAATTTACCCGTTGCCCAGGTTACACAAAAAAATACACTTGAGCAGTTGATAGAAAAGTTTTTTAACAAAAAATTGATATTAATTGACACACCTGGAATGAATAGAAACGATAAGGATATTGTGAAACATTTAGGCTGTTTAAATAACCTGTCTGGTGCGGCAGGAGCGAGTGATGGTTCAGTCATTGCAAATCGTCCAATAAAGAAATTATTATTATTGCCTGCAACTCATCAACAATCAGTACTACAACAATCTTTAAACCTGTTTAAAGCTTATTCACCTGATAGTTGCATTGTTACAAAGTTAGACGAAGCAGCTAGCCTAGGAGAGATATTGAGCTTATTGATAGAAAACCAACTACCAGTTTCTTATACAACCAATGGTCAAAAGGTTCCGGAAAATATTAGAGTAGCTAGAAATCACCATTTAGTAAGTAAAGCCGTATGGCTTAGCAATAAATACAAATCTCAAAATAAGATAATTGTATCGGCAGAGAGAAAAATGATGAAGATAGCTGGTTAAATGGATCATTTTTAATGGTGATTTTTAAACTATATTGTTCATTAACAAAGCGCGGTGATATAGCAAATACTGGTCTATGCTTTATAGAGTGCGTAAAAATAACAAAAAATAACCACAGGAGAGGGTTTCTTTGAGCCAAATTATAGAACTATCATCAATAAAGCGAGAAAAATTATCACCTATGCAACACTCAATGCAATCGTCAAACACCTCAATAAAACCCGTTAAAGTTATCGCGGTAACTGGTGGTAAAGGTGGAGTTGGTAAAAGTAATATTTCGGTTAATTTAGCCATTGCTTTATGTCGGCTAGGTAAAAAAGTGATGCTTTTAGATGCTGATTTAGGCTTGGCTAACGTTGATATTATGCTGGGATTGCATAGCAAACATAATTTAGCAGATGTTTTGAAAGGTGATTGTGAATTAAAAGATATTATTTTAGAGGGTCCTAGTGGTTTACAGGTCGTACCGGCTTCTTCTGGCACAAAGAGTATGTCAGAACTTTCTGTCATGGAGCACGCTGGTATTATTCAAGCATTTAACGATATAGGTCAAGATATCGATATTTTAATCATCGATACGGCTGCTGGAATAACAGACATGGTGATTAATTTCATTCAAGCAGCGCAAGATGTATTAGCAGTTGTTTGTGATGAACCGACTTCTATTACCGATGTATATGCTCTTATGAAGGTGCTCAATAAAGAACACAATTTATCTCGATTCAATGTTCTAGCCAACATGGTTCAAACTAGCAAACAAGGTCGTGAAATGTTTGCTTCATTGAGTGCTGTTTGTAATCGTTTTTTGGATGTTACCTTAAATTATATGGGCTCAATTCCGTTTGATGATCATGTTCGAATGGCGGTAAAAAAGCAAAAACCTTTAATAGATGTTTATCCACGAGCACCGAGTGCAATTGCTATTAAAAGTTTAGCAAAAAAAGTAGAGCAGTGGCCTACACCTATGACCCCAAGTGGAAATATAGAATTTTTTATGGAAAGACTTGTTTCGTAAAATGATGAGTTTAGTTTGTTTACTCAGACACAAAATTGAAAATAAATATTATAAATAACAGGAACTAATTTAAACGTGACGGGTGCAGATTCCTACAAGCAAGTACAAGGACATCATAGTGATGATTATGCTGTTCGTTATGCGCCACTCGTTAAGCGTATAGCACATCATTTGATGGCACGCTTGCCAGCAAGTGTTCAGCTAGAAGATATGTTACAAGCTGGAATGCTTGGTCTAATTGAAGCTGCTGGAAAATTTGATGCAAGTAAAGGCGCAAGTTTTGAAACCTATGCGGGAATTAGAATTCGGGGTTCCATGATTGATGAAATTAGACGAGGTGATTGGGTTCCACGATCGGTTCATAAAAATGCTCGGATGATAGCTCAGATAATTAAAGATATTGAACAAAGTACAGGTCGTGATGCAAGAGATACAGAAGTAGCCGCTAAATTAGGTGTAGAAGTATCGGAATATCGTCAAATGTTAATGGATGTTAGTAATGGGCATATGATGGATTTTGATGGCATGGGTGTGAGTGAAGACTTTTTTACTCAAGGGCTATCAGAAACAAGCCTAACTCCGTTAGAAAGAATACAAAAAGAAGATTTTAGGAATTCATTAGCGAGTGCAATAGCCACTTTACCAGAACGCGAAAAATTAGTATTAGCGCTCTATTATGATGAAGAGCTTAACCTAAAAGAAATAGGCGAAGTAATGGGCGTTAGTGAATCGCGTATTAGTCAAATAAACAGTCAGGCGATGCTCAGATTACAATCTCGATTAAAAGATTGGAAGAAATCATAAAACTAGACTAGATTTAGTGTAAGCAGGTTTAGTCGTAATAGCTCTGCTAAGTTATTGTAGAGCTTAATTTTTTGTTATTTAATTAACAAAAAACAAAATATTTATTTTCAAATATTAAATGCAGAATCATCTTAGACGGAGTGTTACCTTGGATAAGAATATGAAAATATTAGTGGTAGATGATTTTTCTACCATGCGTCGAATCATTAAAAACCTTTTACGCGATCTCGGATTCACTAATACTGAAGAAGCAGATGATGGCAATACCGCTTTACCTAAACTTCAAAATGGAAATTTTGATTTTTTAGTGACGGATTGGAATATGCCAGGGATGCAAGGTATTGATTTACTAAAAGCCGTTCGTGCAGATGAAAAACTGAAAAGTATGCCAGTGTTAATGGTAACGGCTGAGTCGAAAAGAGAACAGATTATTGAGGCAGCGCAAGCTGGTGTTAATGGTTATATAGTTAAACCATTTACAGCAGGCACTTTAGACGAGAAACTTAAAAAGATTTTCGAAAGAATTGATGGATGAATAGAATCAGAATAACTAAATGTTATTTGGTTAATGCACACCTCAAAAGGATTCAATTTAATGACTTTATCTAATAAAGATAGTTTAGAACATACCATTGCTCAAACAAAAGAGCTTCTAAATCACCTTGAAAAAAGTGAAATAGAAGATGCTCAAGATCTCATTGATACATTGGCCTCAGAAGGTGATGAAGATCTATTTATAGAAATAGGTAAGCTAACTAGAAACCTACATGAGGCACTCTCGAATTTTAGAATGGATTCTAGAATCACAAGTATGGCAGCATCTGAAATTCCTGATGCGAAAGAAAGATTAACTTATGTGATAGAAAAAACTGAAGAAGCCGCAAATAAAACCATGGATATGGTTGAGAGTTGTACGGATCGCTCTAAAACAATGTCGAGTGATGCCGATGATTTATTAACAGAATGGAAAAAGCTATATTCACGAGAGTTAGAGCCAGGTGAGTTTAGAACATTATGTAAAAAAATAGAAAAACATTTAGAAAAAAATAAAAATGACGCGGATGAACTTCATTCTGAATTAACTGAAGTATTATTGGCTCAAGATTATCAAGACCTTACTGGGCAAGTGATCCGCCAAGTCATAGAGCTTGTTCAGGATGTGGAAGAAAGTATGGTCAATATCATCAAAATGTTTGGCAGTATGGAAAGTTACGAATCTGCAAAGACTGAACCGTTAATTAAAGAAGGTGTAGAAGGTCCTGTTATTGATAAATCTAAAAGAGATGATATTGTTAAAGGTCAAGATGATGTTGATGATTTGTTGTCGAGTTTAGGTTTCTAGGGAGTTATTAATGTCTTTTGAAGCTGATGAAGAAATCCTCCAAGACTTTTTAATTGAAGCCGGAGAAATACTTGAAGAAATGTCTGAGCAACTCGTTGCTTTGGAAAATGAACCTGAGGACATGGAGCTTTTAAATGGAATATTTAGAGGTTTTCATACCGTAAAAGGTGGTGCTGGTTTCTTAAACCTAACAGCATTAGTAGATATATGCCATATCACAGAAAATATTTTTGATATTTTAAGAAATGGCGATAAAGTAGCAGATGCCGAATTAATGGATTACATACTAAAGGCGCTCGATTTTGTTAATGAAATGTTCGATGCGGTACGTGCTGGAGAAAATCCTGAAGATGCCGATCCTAATTTTTTAAAGGAATTAGGTGCCTTTGCTACTACTACTGCTGATGATGAACAAGTTGTCGAAAAATATAAAGAAGTAGAGATCATTCAAGATTCAAACGAGCCAATTAGTGATGACGAGTTCGAGACATTACTTGACGAATTACATGGCTCTAATCCAGTTAGTAATGACAAGTCTAGTGAAGATGTAAATAAGAAAATAACACCAAAATCATCGAATGATGAAATAACAGATGACGAATTTGAATCACTACTTGATGAACTTCATGGTAAAGGTGACTCGCCATCAAATGATAGTAACGATTCCAATTCTAGTAAACCAATCACAACCCCTGCATCTAGTGACTCTGAGATGATCGGAGATGATGAATTTGAATCATTACTTGATGAATTACATGGTGTGAATAAAGGACCAACTAAAGAAGAGAAAATAAAACAGCCTGCCAAAACAACTAAGCCTGCTAAAAAGGAAGTTAAAAAAGAGGCTAAAAAAGTAGTTGCTAAACCAAAGCCAGCAATGGATAAAAAGAAAAAACCAACTAAAAAATCTAATGCGATAGTTACCGAAGCAACCGTTCGAGTCGATACAAAACGTTTAGACGATATCATGAATATGGTTGGCGAACTGGTTCTTGCGAGAAATAGATTAAAAACTGTTTCCTCTCGAATGAAAGAAGAAGATAGCGACTTAGCAAAAGCTGTTTCTAATTTGGATATCGTGACCGCTGATTTACAGGGCGCGGTTATGAAAACTCGAATGCAACCTATTAAGAAAGTATTTGGACGTTTTCCTCGGGTCGTCAGGGATTTAGCCAGAAGTTTAAAGAAAGAAATTAATTTGAAAATGGTTGGAGAAGAAACTGATTTAGATAAAAATTTAGTTGAAGCGCTTGCAGATCCTTTAGTTCATCTTGTTAGAAATTCAGTTGATCATGGTGTGGAAATGCCAGAAGAACGAGTCGCTGCTGGTAAAAGTAGGACAGGAACAATTACATTGTCAGCGACTCAAGAAGGCGATCATATTATGCTAACCATCAGAGATGATGGTAAAGGAATGGATGCTGATATATTACGAGGGATTGCCGTAGAAAAAGGTATGATGGATAAAGAAGCCGCAGATCGTTTGACTGATAATGAATGTTATAACTTAATTTTTCAAGCAGGTTTTTCTACTAAAAAAGAAATTTCAGATATCTCTGGTCGTGGTGTTGGAATGGATGTTGTTAAAACTAAAATCACTCAATTAAATGGTTCACTCGATATTATTTCTAAATTGGGTGAAGGTACGACTATATTAATTAAAGTACCGTTGACCTTAGCTATATTACCAACATTAATGATTAAATTGGGTGAACAAGCTTTTGCTTTTCCATTATCTGCCGTTAATGAAATTTTTCACTTAGATTTAACTAAAACTAATACTGTTGATGGTCAATTGATGGTGGTTGTTCGAGAGAAAGCTTTACCTTTATTTTTCTTAAATGAAATGTTAGTTAATCAATTTAGTGGGAGTGAGCGAGAGCGGGAAGGTCATGTTGTTCTCGCTCAAATTGGCACTCAAACAGTTGGTTTTGTTGTTGACTCATTAGTTGGTCAAGAGGAAGTTGTTATTAAACCATTAGGTAAATCACTTCATGGCACACCTGGAATCGCAGGAGCAACAATAACAAGCGATGGTAAGATTGCGTTGATTTTAGATATACCTACACTTTTGAATCATTACGCTTGATTATTTTTAGTAACTGAATTAAGTATTTGTATTAAGGAAAACGAATGGCAATAACTGTATTAATTGTCGATGATTCAAATTTTTTCTGTAAACGAGTTGGCAAAATGTTAAATGCGGCTAGTGATATTAATGTCATTGGTATTGCTCATAATGGGCGAGAGGCAATAGATAAAGCAAAAGATTTACAACCGGATGTTATTACTTTAGATGTTGAAATGCCAGTAATGGATGGTGTTACTGCATTAAAAGAAATTGTTCAAGTTTGTAATGCTAAAGTTTTAATGTTGTCTTCTTTGACCTATGGTAATGCAAAAATTACCTTGGATGCACTAGATGCCGGTGCTACAGATTTCTTACTTAAATCTTACGAATCCCTGTCAAGCAACAGCAATGATCTCATTCAGTTATTACAATCTAAAATTAGAGAGTTAGGTCGAGCTAAAATATTCCGAAGTGCTCCAACTTATAAAGCACCAGGTCGTCAATCTACGACTAAATCATCGGTACATACGCCATTTGCGGTAGCTAGAACAGTGACTAGTAGAAAATCTAATACTATTTACAACCCATCTAAGAAAAATTACAAACTAATCGCTATCGGTGCATCAACTGGAGGACCGGTTGCTTTACAAAAGTTATTAATTCCAATCCCTGCAAACTTCCCTTACCCAATCACTATTACTCAGCATATGCCCGGAACCTTTACGGGAGCATTTGCTACAAGAATGAACGGTTTATGCAAATTAAATGTTGTTGAGGCTGAAGATGGCATGCCTTTGAAGGGCGGAACAGTTTATGTCGCTCCAGGTGGTAAACAATTAGTATTTGAAGGTACTGCAAATTCCGCAAGAATTCGTATAAAGCCTACTACTCCTAGGTTGCAATATTCACCGTCGGTTGACATTTCTTTTGGATCCGCATCCAAAATATTTGCAGGAAATGTTTTAGGGATAATATTGACGGGGATGGGAACTGATGGCACGGAGGGTTCACGATTATTGAAGTCCTGTGGTGCGAGAATATGGTCTCAAAGTGAAGCATCGTGTGTCGTTTATGGTATGCCGATGTCAGTGACAAAGGCGGGCATTAGTGAAAGAGCGATTGCGATTGAAGAATTCTCCCAAGCAATTATGAAAGAAACGGGGCAATAACGGATGCTAAAAATTATTCAAATTGAAAATAGAGTATTTAAATGGATCGCTTAACTATTGTTGGAATAATCATCGCGTTTGCTGCAATTTTTGGTGGGCAAATGATCGAAGGCGGTAGCGCTATGGCGTTAATTAACCCTTCTGCTTTTGTGATTGTTTTTGGTGGGACTTTTGGTGCTGTCATGCTACAGACGCATGGTAGAACCTTTGCTAAATCTTTGTCAATTTTAATTTGGGTATTTAAAACGCCGAACTTTCCGTTGAAAGAAACGATAATCAAAATTACTTCGTGGAGTCATTTAGCTCGTCGAGAGGGTTTGTTAGGATTAGAAAAAAGCATTAACTCAAAAATGGATCCTTATACTTTAAAAGGACTCAATATGTTAGTGGATGGAAATGATGCTGAAGCGATTAGAAGCGCACTCTATATCGAACTTGATGTGACCACAAAAAAATTAATGAGTGCATCAAGAGTTTATGAATCTCTTGGAGGTTATTCACCCACCATAGGTATTGTTGGCGCCGTTTTAGGGCTGATTCAAGTTATGGGTAATTTAACTAATCCTGAAGTGTTAGGGCAGGGAATTGCAACTGCTTTTGTAGCAACAATTTATGGTATTGGATTTGCAAACTTATTCTTCTTGCCGGTTTACCATAAATTACGATCAATCATTTCTCAGAAAGCACATTATATGGAATTGATTTTAGAAGGAATTGCTTGCATTGCTGAAGGCGAAAATCCTCGGGTGATCCAACTGAAATTAGAAGGTTTTGTGGAAAGAAATTAAAATCAGATTAAAAATGTATCCATGGATTAAAAAGTGAGAAGAATACGAAATAGTATCAATGAGCATGAGCAAGATGTTAACCGTTGGTTAATTTCCTATGCTGATTTTATTACTTTATTATTTGCATTTTTTGTTGTACTTTATTCTATATCTCAAGTTGATGTTAGCAAATATAAAGATCTTTCTGAATCTCTAGAAGGGATTTTTCGCTCTCCAGAAAAAAGTACTAAACCTATTCAAGTTGGGGACTCTAGTAAAAGTCTAACGCCTATCACTGGCGACAACTCCGAACAACCAGAACTAACTATTAATGATTCAGAAGCTGAAAATGATTTAAAAAATCAAGAAGTCATTGACTCCGAAAATTTTGCATCAAGTGAAGAGTTTAAAGATTTGGAAAATGGGCTTAAAGCTAGTTTAGGTGATCTAATTGATCAAGATTTAGCTGAGATAAAATCAGATCCTAATTGGATAAATATTGTATTAAAAAGTGGTTTGCTTTTTCCGTCGGGTAGCGATCAATTAAATGAAGGCGCTGGCTCATTAATGGAAGAGGTGTCTACTCATTTAAATGGTAATAGACAATTAATATTAGTTCATGGACACACTGATAATATACCAATTGATACAGAACGTTTTCCATCAAATTGGGAACTTTCTAGCGCAAGAGGTGTTGCTGTTGTTAGAGCGTTACAAGAACTTACGGTTATTCCAAGTCGTATGAGTGTAGAAGGGCATGGAGAGTATCAACCTGTGGCTAGTAATAGTACAGAAACTGGAAGAAAAGAAAATAGACGGGTGGTAATTTCCATCTCGCGAAAACAGAGAATTCCAGAAGATAATCTATTACAAACGAAACAACAAATACCAATAAATGATTCAATTAATAAAGTTCAAGAGAAGCAGTATGAAATCATTAAATTACCAGGTGGTGGTATATTAATTAGAGGTAAAGACAACAATAATGAGAGTAGTGTCAATGGATAGTTCAATGAATATTTGGGCCATTGCAAATCAAAAAGGAGGTGTTGGAAAAACGACTTCTGTAGCAAGCCTTGCAGGTATATTAGCGTCAAAAGGTCACAGAGTTTTAATGCTTGACTGTGATCCACAAGCTTCCTTAACGGCTTATTTTGGTTTTGATAGTGAAGAATTAGAGTCCACTCTATATCAATGGTTTTCTAACTTCCCTAAAGATCGTAAAGAAGCAATAGAACCCATTGTCCACATTGGTAATAAAGTTACACGAGAAAAAATAGTGATTGATTTAGTGCCTGGTTGTATGAGTTTAGCCACTCTAGATAAAAAATTTAACAGCAAAGAAGGAATGGGTCTCGCGATAGGAAAAACTTTAAAATTATTGGAAGCAGATTACGATTTTGTACTGTTTGACTGTGCACCCGTTTTAGGTATTTTATTAATCAATGCATTATCAGCTTGTCAAAATTTATTAATCCCGGTGCAGACAGAGTTCTTGGCTATTAAAGGTTTAGAGCGGATGATTCAAACCATTGATATGGTAGTCAAAGCTCAACACCATGATATTGGTTATACAATAGTACCAACGATGTACGATCAAAGAACAAATGCTTCTTTACATGCACATGAAACTATGAAAACTAAGTTTGAAAAACATTTATGGTCTGAGGTTATTCCAGTTGATACAAAATTTAGAGATGCTTCACGATTAAATAAAACACCCAATAGTTTATATCCGAATACCCATGGTGTGATTGCTTATGAGGCTTTAACTAATTTAGTCCTTGATATTTCAAGACAGCAACAAGTGGCTTAACGGTATCATTTGTTTAAATAAAAATGGCTAATCAACTTCACATATTAAATCAAAACCGTAGTAACAATAGCGGTTGTGATGATTCAAATAAAAAAGCAGAATTGAATGTTGGGTTACAAGAATATATTAGCGATCTACTAGTTGAACCAAATAAAGAAAAAGGATCATCGTTATTAAAAACTATTGAAAAAAAAGATGTCATTGCTTTGGCGGTTAAGAATGATTCTGTTAATCAATCTATACATAATCAAAAAAAATCAAATCAACATCAAGTAAAACAGATTGAGAGAGATACATTAAAGACATATAAAGTTTTGGAACTAGAAAAAAATAGTGAACTAAAAGAGAATAGACCTCAATTTGATGAATTTCCCGATCCACGCTTAAAAAAAGTTTCCAAACTATTAGAAAAAATAGTAACGCTACCTCTTCAAGAAACCGCGATAGAAAATAAAAATAATGCATATAAAAAAAATAAGAGAGACTCAAAAGAACAGAAAGATAAACAAGAGCAGATCCAAGCAACAAATGATAATTCATTTGTACAAAGAGAAAACAAGTCACTTCGTCATTCTCTTGATGACACTTTTCAGACCCTAATATTTGATGTTAATAATATTCCTCTCGCAGTGCCACTCATTAAGCTAGGTGGAATTGTCAATATATCTAAACAAGAAATAACGCCTCTAGTTGGTACACCAAATTGGTTTTTAGGGCTTATTCCTAATGAGCGTGGTAATTTAATGGTGATTGATACTCAACAATTTTTAATGCCAGAAAGATCTATAGTTGATGATCGAACCTACGATTACCTTATTGTATTAGATAATTCGCAATGGGCGTTAGCATGTCACAATGTGGGAGATGCCAAAAATATCAATGCATCGGATATTCGTTGGTCTAATCAATCATCAAAACGACCTTGGTTTGCCGGTATGGTTGTTGAATATATGAGTGCACTAATTGAAGTAGATGCGTTAATTAACCTGTTGGCAGAGCAAATTGTTGATTGAATCGTTTTTTTCCTTAATATTCAAAAATTACAAATATCCTCTCTTTTTTGTACTAAAAGACTTGAAATCAGTTGAAAAAACGCTATATTAGAAACTTCTAATTTAAGCTTACCAACAAGTAAAGGCTTCAATATGAATAAAATATTACTTAACATCATCATTTTAATACTTAGTACTCCCGTTATTGCTCAGTGGCATACTATACAACTGCTACCTAAGACACAATATCGATACCTAAATGGTGAAATTGAAGCCGTTAATCGAGCAACGGTATCGTCCCAAACTTCGGGTAGAATTAAAAAGTTCTATTTTGATATTGATGACTATGTAAAAAAAGGAGATGTTCTCGTTGAGTTTACTAATGAAGAACAAAAAGCAGTATATGTTAAAGCTAAGGCAAACGAAGAGTCTGCTAATGTTGCGCTAAAACAGTCAGAAATTGACTATAAACGGACTCAAGAAATATATCAGAATAAACTCATATCAAAAAGTAAACTGGATCAATCAAAGTCAAAGCGAGATGGCTTAAAAGCTAATTATAAAGCGGCAGCCGCTGCTGTGATTACTGCTAAAAAGCAATTAGATTATACAATAATAAAAGCGCCATATGATGGAATAGTAACAAAAAGGTTTGTTGAGAAAGGGGAAACTATAAGTCCGGGCAATCCAATCATTGAAGGTTTAAATCTTGTTGATTTGCGGGTGATTACTCATATACCTGAAACAATTATAGCAACAGTAAAAAATAATCTTAATGCAAAAGTATCAATTAACAATCATCACCTTTTGATTAAAGACATTACTATTTTTCCTTATGCTGATAGAGCAACACGTACATTTAAAACACGAATTGAAATTGATGCCGATAGACAAGCATTATTTCCTGGCATGACGGTTAAAGTAGGTTTTGTGATTGGTGAAAAATTGATTTTAATGCTCCCTAAATCATCCGTCATTCATCGAAGCGAACTTGCAATAGTTTACGTTAAACACAAGGAAGGACAATTATTAAGGCATATTAAATTAGGTAAGAGTTATGATGAGTTTGTTGAAGTTTTATCTGGATTAAATGCTGGAGATCAGGTTCTAATAAATACTGATACTCAGTCGTTTGGCTCTAATGTAGTAATCAATACAGTCGTCAAAAAGATATTTTCAAAAAAGAATTAAATTATGAAATATTCTATTTCAGGACGATTAGCCGAACAATTTCAGGCCAACCCTATTACTCCCTTAATTGCCATTACAGCGGTCTTGCTAGGTCTTTTTGCTGTATTAGTGACTCCCAAAGAAGAAGAGCCTCAAATTGATGTCACTTTTGCAAATGTTTACATAGCTTTGCCAGGCGCAACAGCTAAAGAAGTTGAAAATTTAATTGCATATCCTGCGGAGCAAGTGATTGACTCGATTGAGGATATCAAGCATGTCTATTCTATTTCTCGTCCCGGTCTCGCGATCATTAGTGCACAGTTTAAAGTTGGCATCAAACGCAAAGATGCCATTGTTAATTTATACAATGAAATACACTCAAATGCTGACTGGTTGCCTACGGAATTGGGTGCATCTCAACCATTAATCAAGCCAATGGGTATCGACGATGTACCGATCGTAACGGCTACCTTGTGGAGTGATAATCTGGATAAAGGGAGTTTTGAGTTACAACAAGTGGCTTATGCTTTAGAAACGGAATTAAAGCGAATTCCGAATACCAGAATTGTTAAGACAACAGGAGGACCTAAACGGGTTGTTCATATTCTTTTAAGTCCAGAAAAAATGACAGCTTATGGATTAGATTTCACTATCATTGAGAGAGCGTTAAAAGCGAGTAATTTTGTCACTCACTCTGGGCAATTATCGAGTAAAAATAAAACAATACCGGTCGAAACAGGTACTTTACTAGCCAGTATTGATGATCTTAAAGCGGTGGTAGTTTCGGTGAAAAATGGTATACCTGTTTATTTAACTGACATTGCATTGATTAGAGACGGAGCTGATAGTCCCGATACTTATGTTTGGATAAATGCCGGACAAGCTTGGACGGGAAATAAAAAACCATATTTCGCTCCCGCTGTCACTATTGCCATAGGTAAAAAAGCAGGCACCAATGCTGCGGATATCGCAAATGCAATTGTAAACATAACTCAAAAACTACGAGCAACACATATACCCAATGATGTCCATTTAGAAATTACACGTAACTATGGAAAAACAGCTGACGATAAAGCAAAAAAATTAATGACGAAATTGATGTTTGCAACAGGCTCAGTAGTTTTGCTCATCATGTTTTTCTTAGGTTGGAAAGAAGCCATAGTCGTAGGATTAGCGGTTTCAATTACTCTTGCAATTACTCTTTTTGCTTCATGGGCTTACGGATTTACTTTAAACCGAGTCTCGCTTTTTGCTCTGATTTTTTCAATTGGGATTTTGGTAGACGATGCCGTTGTAATTGTCGAAAATATTCACCGACATTTATCTGAAGGAAATAAAGAATTAAGCAAAGTTATTCCTTTGGCGGTTGATGAGGTTGGAGGTCCCACTATTCTGGCAACTTTTACCGTGATAGCTGCTTTAATGCCTATGGCATTTGTTACAGGGTTGATGGGGCCATATATGAGTCCGATCCCTATTAATGCATCAATGGGTATGTTGTTATCGTTATTAATTGCTTTAATCGTTACTCCTTGGTTATTTAGAAAAATTATTGGGGACAAAGTACATGTACAAATGACAAAGAAGGAAAAAAATAAGGGGACTAAGAGCGAAAAAGAAAACACTTTTTCATCGATAATGAAACCATTTTTGATTAAAGGTACTGTTGGAAAAAGAAACCGTTATTTACTTGTTTTTGGCGTGATATTTTTGATGATAGTTTCTGTCATATTAGTTCCAACACAGAAAGTGATTCTAAAAATGTTACCGTTTGACAATAAATCAGAGCTTCAAATTGTAGTAGATACTGAAGAGGGAACTAGCTTAGAAAAGACAAATCAAATCATGTTAGAAATCGCTTATTACTTAAAAGAAATTCCAGAAATTACTCATACTGTTGCTTATGCTGGTATAGCATCGCCAATTAATTTTAATGGATTGGTTCGACAATATTTCTTACGACAAGGTGCTAATATGGGGGATATTCAAATATCTTTGGTCGATAAAAATCTTAGAGAAAGACAATCCCATGAAATCGCGATAGCAATAAGAAAAAATATTACCCTTATAGCTCAATCGCATAATGCTATAGCAAAAATAGTAGAAGTACCGCCGGGGCCTCCTGTTCAATCACCTATATTCGCAGAAGTTTATGGATCTTCAGATTATGCTCGTCAAGATATGGCAAAATGGTTAGAGACAATTTTTCAACAAACGAAAGGTATTGTTGATATTGATACGTCGGTTGAAAAAAATAGTTCTAGAATGGTGATTGATATTAATAGAACTAAAGCCGCTTTATTTGGGATTGATCAAGTACAAATTGCTAACGCAATTAAGACGGGACTTGAAGGAAGTGATGTGAGTTATTTGCATAATTCAAATAACAAATATAGTGTTCCGATTCGATTAGAAATACCGGCTGCAATACAAAATGATTTGCAAGTGTTATTAAGTATTCCGCTTGTTAACAGGGAAGGGAAAAATATCAGTTTAGATCAAGTTGTTAATGTTAAATATGAAAAGTGGCAACAAGCTATTTACCATAAAGACTTACTCCCCGTAACTTTTGTGACTGCAAATATGTCAGGTTACCAAGATTCGCCACTTTACGGTATGTTTGAACTAGTCGGGAAAATTGACTCTTTAGATTTAAATGCAGTAAATGATGGAATTAATCAAATATCTCAAATTGAGCAAAATTTTATTTCCACACCACAATTTTCATCCAATCCGAGCATAAAGTGGGATGGCGAATGGCAGATCACTTATGAAACGTTTAGAGATATGGGGATCGCCTATGTCGTTGGATTAATTTTGATTTATTTACTGATCGTTGCTCAGTTTGGATCTTATTTTGTTCCGTTAATCATTATGGCGCCAATACCATTTACTATTATTGGCGTTATGCCTGGCCATTGGCTAGTAGGCTCTCAATTTACTGCGACCTCTATGATTGGAATGATTGCACTAGCGGGAATTATTGTCAGAAATTCAATTCTGTTAGTCGATTTTATTAATATTCAAGTAGCTAAAGGTGTCGAGTTATCGGTGGCAGTTGTTGATTCTGCGATGGTTAGAGCAAAACCGATAATTTTAACTGGTGTAGCTGCAATGATGGGAGCCTTTTTTATTTTGGATGATCCTATATTCAATGGTTTGGCTATATCACTCATTAGCGGTATCTTTGTTTCTACGATGCTTACTTTAATATTAATACCGGTTCTCTATTTTTGGTATTTGTCACGATTTGGTTCTAAACGATAAAATCGCTATCATTCGATAAACCTTATTTAGCAATTTGGATTAAATTTGATTGTTAAGTAATAGCTGTTGTTATAGAGTAATCTTTTAATGAGTTTTTTAAGAACGTTTTAAATATGACTAGAAGAATACAGCAGTTAATAGATCGCAATAAACAATGGGCATCAGAATTTGAAACACAAAACCCTGGAATTTTTTCGACCTTAGCTGATCAACAAAATCCTGAATACCTATGGATTGGTTGTAGTGATAGTCGAGTTCCTGCTAATATGATTGTAGGCTTGCAACCGGGAGAAGTTTTCGTTCATCGAAATGTCGCTAATTTAGTCAATCATTCAGATTTGAACGTTTTATCCGTTATTGAATATGCCGTCAATATATTAAAAGTTAAAGATATTATTCTTTGTGGGCATTATGGTTGTGGAGGTGTTAAAGCCGCTCTTGAGTCTAAAGAACATGGATTGGTCGATAATTGGTTAAGAGTAATCAAAGATACCTATCGTACCTATTCAAAACGATTTCATATGATTGAAGGTGAGAAAGAAGAAGTTAATTTATTGTGTGAGCTAAATGTTATTGAGCAAGTTAGGAATATTTGTCATACCTCCATAGTACAAAATGCATGGATTAATGGGCAGGAGTTATCGGTTCACGGTCTCATTTATGGTGTTGAGGATGGCATTTTAAAAGATTTGAATGTAACAACAAAAAGCATTAATGAAATTGAAACCATTTATCGACTTTGTTCGGATAAACCTTAAAATAATTAATTTCTGATAGGGTTATTAATCAAATAATTAACCGAATCTAAAATTGTTTTCTTTTTAAACAAAAAATGCCATCTTGAACCGTTTGATTGACGCCATAAAAAAGCACTACGAATGGCACATAACAGAGCTGCTCTTACCATTCTTTGGTTTCTTTCTTTTTCTAAAAACTTAGGCTCACCTTTTACTTGAATTCTATTGGGGAGTTTTGATATTGAACGGCTGTATAAAGCTGAACAATCGTTAACGAATGCGGTGTATAAATCTTCATTTTGATAGATCTCTCCATCGCTATAATTACATGAAATTTCCTTTATGCCACGCATTAATCTATCCATTGTTGGAACATGCGCAACAACTTGTTTTTGTAAAGTTAATAAATTAATCGCTAAGTTAATAAATTCAGGATCTTTTTTTTGTGATGAAATATCCAATTGCTGCTTTATAATTCTAAGGCCTGTGCTTACTTCAAAGCTTCCTCCATAAACTGCCGCTGCAGACTCAGCATCAATGGTTAAAATACTGGCTAGCACACTTTTAAAATCAGTTTCATTGGTTTGCCCTTTCCATGCAATATTTTGTACAACTCTGATGGACTGTGCTAAACCAGCTAATGCGATAGCTTGATCGATTGATGATTGATTCATTTAAATTTCTTTTGTCTGTTCGCTAATCTTATGAAAGGCATCGTGAACACTTTTAAATTCTTTTTGTATATCTGTTTTTTTTGAAATACAGGCGTTCTGCATTTTACTAACAGCCTTCGCAAGCTTTTGAGAATTAGTAATATCTTTAGTTAAGATAAGCATTTTTTGAGTAGCTTCACAGCTGAGTTTTGTTCTTTCTATCCCTTTATCCATATGCCACAGAGGTGCCATAACATGATGAAAATCCATAATTTCTTTAGGAAAGTCGTGAGAGTGCCCGCCTTCAGCAAAGAGCTTAGTTATAGACTGAGGTACACAAAATGAAAGTGCCGCTACAATTAAAGTAGATTTAAATAGAGTCATTTCAGTTCCCTTGTTAGTTTATAGCAACTCAATAAATTTTAAGTCACTGTATATTTTACATTCGCAAGGGATTATATAGAAATTATGCGTATTGATGAACTAAATTTTTCCATACTTGTTGTTGGGCAGAGCAACTCTGTTTTAGTTCATTGTAGTGCTGATTAAGCTTACTCTTTTCAACGTTTTGAATTAACTGATTTTTTTTACTTTCTAAAAATATTTTTTTAGCCGAGTAATAAGCGTTTAGTTTTGTGACAAGTTGTTCATATTCGTTGTGAAGGTTTTCGATGATTTCATCTTTATTCGGTAAAGATAGCTGTACTAATTTTGTTTTGGTTTTGTTTAGCTCTTGAGTGGCAATAGCCTTAGCAATTTTGTCTTCAGAAATTCGTTTCAAATTATTAGCTAATCCAGTGATATTAAGAAGTTGAATCAACCATTTAGTTGGATCATATTGCCACCACTTGATAGCATTTCTATAATCATATTGAAAAGCATGGTGAAAGTTATGATAACCCTCTCCAAAAGTAAGAATTGCCATTATAGGATTGTCTTTAGCCGTATTTTTATCACTGTAGGGCTGAGTTCCCCACATATGCGCTAAAGAATTAATAAAAAATGTTAAATGATGGCTAATCACTAACCTTAAAAACCCAACCAACAGAATGCTTCCCCATAAATCACCAACTAAAAACCCAAATAGAATTGGAATGCCAAAGTTAGTTAACAAAGTAAGCGCCAAATAATGATGATGTTGCCACATAACGATTTTTTCTTTTTGTATATCGCTGACATTTTTATAATCATGATACCGGTGAGCTTGATGTTCACGAAGCATCCAACCAATATGAGAATACCAAAAACCCATTTTGGCAGAATAGGGATCATGGTTATTATCATCGACATGTTGATGGTGCATTCTATGATCTGAACACCAATGTAACGCACTATTTTGAACGGCAAAAGCGCCGCCAATAGCATAAATAAATCGTATAACACTATTGGACTTATAGGCTTTATGAGACCATAAGCGATGGTAACCAGCAGTAATTGAAAGTTCACAAAAGCTCAAAGACACAATTGCCATTATTATGACTTCACTAGAGAAACCTTGATAATAGGCATATAAAGGAACACCAATAATAGCTACTATGAAAGTAATTAGGAATACCAATAGGTTAAGCCAAATAATTGCTGGTTTTTTGTTGGTATTCTGTTTGGTAAGAGACATTAAAGTTTCCTTAGCACTATGGTTATTTGAGTTTGTTAATATAAATTATGCAGTGTGAAAACGTGCGTACATGTGTACGCTGAAAGATGAAAGTATAACGAGCATTCAAATGTATTACAATAAAGAATAGGATTCGGATCATGATTTGTCCAACTTACAGCTGTATTTATTGTAAAATTATTAGATAATAGCTTCGTTGAATAAATTCTCCGTATAAATGGAAAACTCAAGTCGATTAAAAATAACAATGTCAAAATCAAGAGTAGAACAAAAAGAGCAAACCCGACGAGCGATTATTGATGCTGCGATCAGCCAATTAAGTGAAGAGCAAAACTTTGCAGGCTTAAGTTTGCGCGAAGTTGCTCGGCAGGCTGGTATTGCACCCACTTCATTTTATCGTCATTTTAAGGATATGGAAGAACTAGGTTTAACGCTTGTGGATGAGTGTGGTTTAGCGCTTCGGCAAATCATGCGAAAAGCGCGTAAGCAGTTTAAGGAAGGTGGTAGTGTTATTGTCACATCCGTTAAAATATTTATGGAAATCACCGAAACTAGCCCCAATATTTTTAGGCTGTTGTTTCACGAGCGATCGGGTACTATGCGTGCGTTAAGAACGGCTGTTGATCGAGAAATTCAGTACTTTATTGTAGAGTTAACTGATTACGTGCAATCCATTGGTTATGATAAAGTTTCGGCTTTTGCTCAAGCAGAAGCAATGGTGGCGATAGTGTTTAATGCCGGCGCTGAATTATTAGCGGCAAAACCAAATCAAAGGAAAGCAATTGAAAAACGAGCTATATTACAATTGCGTTATATTGCTTCCGGCGCGCATACCGTACATTTAGCTAAATCTAAGATCTAGATGCTAATCTTAAATGTTTAAACTGGGGATCTTGAGAAATGGCTCTTAACAATTTTCCAATTTTAGGAGGTGCTGGCGTATATTCTGGAAGCGTATACCAGTTTCTGCCATATCCTTTATAGGTATTTAATTGGTTAGTTTTTTTACGCCAAAGATAATTCTGAACTTGCCTCAATGTAATCTGAAGACATTTATCATCTTTTGCATCAAATTCAATTTTTACAATTTGCTGTGACATCGTTTCGCTATTAAAAATAGTTAGGGTGTAATAATTTAGTTAGGTATAGTAAAAATAACGCTATAGTCACAATTATAGTGAAAGTTGAGTCTTTTACCATTAATATTCTAGTCAAATAATTCACAAAATATAAGCTACAGATGAATATAAGCAATATTGAACATCAAGAAGATAAAAGATTAACAAAAGTGATCTTTATTTTTAATCAATTATTTGCTGAATCTGAAAATACTTTACTCATTAGTGGTGCAAAAGAACCTTTCTACAAGGCACCTGTAAATAATGATAAAGCTCAAATTTATTCAAGAGAAAATTTTTTATCAAGTGCATTACACGAAATAGCACATTGGACAATTGCCGGAGAAGCTCGAAGACAGTTAGATGATTTTGGTTATTGGTATGAAACTGAAGGAAGGACAAAGGAGGAGCAACGGTTATTTGAACAGGTTGAAATAAAACCACAGGCTATTGAGTGGCTTTTTTCTCTCGCTTGCAAGCAATCATTTTATTTTTCAGCTGATAATTTAAGTCAAAAAATTCATGCATCTGAACACTTCAAACAAGCCGTTTATCGACAAGCTCTTGATTATTTAGAAAATAAGCTTCCACAGAGAGCTTTAGATTTATTTAAAGAATTGAAGAGCAGCTTTAGACCGGGTGATCTTGTTTCAATGACAGAATTGGAAATCAATAATGCTTAAAGTTGGTTTAGTCATCAATCCTTATGCTGGCATTGGAGGTAGAGTTGGCTTAAAAGGTAGTGATGGAGCTGAAATAAGAGAGCAAGCTTTAAATATAGGTGGAACAAAACTTTCGATAGATAAAGCAAAGCTATGCTTTATGCAGTTTGAAGAGTGGTTCAATGAGATAAAAGTCTATACAGCTGCTGGCGAAATGGGTGAACAACTTTGTATTGAGCTAAAAATTGAGCATCAAGTTGTCACTTATCCAATAAATTCGACTAACCTCAAAAAATTAATCAATTCAGAAAACTCAAATAAGCAGTTAAAACCATTTTTTACAAGTGCAAAGGATACTAAAACTCTGGTTTCTGAACTATGCAAATTAAATTTAGATATCATTCTATTTGTTGGTGGAGATGGTACTGCTAGAGATGTGTGCAATGTAGTCATGGATGATCAGTTAGTTTTAGGGATCCCCGCGGGTGTAAAAATTCATTCAGGCGTTTATTCTGTTTCTCCTGAGGCTGCCGGAAAATTAATGCGTGATTTGGTATTAGGTAAAATGGTGGCTGTGCAACAAGCCGGTGTTGTTGATTTAAATGAAGAGGCGTTTAGAGTTGGGCATGTTAAAACCAAGTACTATGGTGAAATGTCAGTTCCGACGTCTCAAGTTTATATGCAATCAACAAAGCAAGGTTCAGGAAAAACAGAAGCAATTGAGTTAATTGATATTGCAGCAGATATCATTGAGGGTATGCAGGATAATATCTATTATATCATTGGCTCAGGCTCTACATGTGCAATGATTATGGATGAATTAGGCATTAAAAATACCTTACTTGGTTCTGATGTAATATTTAACCAAGAACTTTATCTATCTGATGCAACCGAAATTGATTTACTTCAATTGTTAAAGACAACTAAAAAGATGATATTTATTCTGACATTCATTGGTGGTCAGGGGCATTTATTAGGGCGTGGAAATCATCAAGTCAGCCCTGAAGTCATAAAGCAATCAGGTTGGGACTCTTTTAAAATTATTGCTACAAAATCTAAATTATCAGAATTACAAGGCAGACCTTTGCAAGTTGATACAGGAGATATTAAATTAGATCATCAGTTATTTGGTTTAAAAAAAATTACCACTGGTTACCATGACACGGTTTTATATACTGTTGGTTTTGAGTGTTAGAAATTTCCGCAAAATGCATTCATAAACAATAATCTGTACCAATTCAAAATTGCCTTTACGACATTAACTAGTTCCCTTGTGAGATATATCTCACAAGGGTTACAGATATAGCCCTAATGATTATGAGATAGCTCTTGTGAGATCAGCAAATTAACACTTAACTTACTGATTTATAAGTATAATAATATTGTATTAGAGCGGTCTATTTGATAATCATTAAGAAAGGATAGGTTATTAGCCTTGTTAATAATGATTGTTAGTCTAATATTTAACTCGTCTCAAGGAGAAGGATTAAGGATTTAAAGGGATAAGCAGAACGGATTTTGCGACAAGGATGACCAAAATGGAAATAAAGAGCAGGATGCTCTTATTAAGGATTATCAATAGGAAACTTGACTAGAAAAAGGATATTCGAAACAAAGGATGTTTCAAAGGTATAGTGGCTAAGGATGATAGCAAAGGGAAGTGCGAGGAGTGTTAACGGAGAAAAAAGGGAGCCAAAAGGATTGGCAAGGGATTTTACTTGGATAGATTAAAGAAGTTTAAGAAAAACAGCCTAATTAGGCTGTTTTTTTTGCCTTACCATTTTACTTCAAACTCACGTCAAATGTAATTTAAAATTAATGGATTATAATTTACTCTGTCTGGCATAATAGTGACTAAAGGACTCGTCTATACCTAAAAAAAGTATAACAAATAAAGCCAATGACACTTTCTCTCAACTATTCCAAAATAAAGCCACTAGTAACTGATAATTGCTTAATTTTAACACCAAACGCTAGAACTCAGAAAGCTATCTATGCTGGGCAGGCGTTGGATACCGCGCTTGAAACAGCAACTACACCAAATGCAGTTCGTTCTTTTTCTCAATGGCAAAAAGAATTGTGGAGTGAATTATCTTTTCTAAAAGTAAATCCCAACTTGATATCAAAGCCTGTATTGAAGTTGTGGATCGAAAACATTATATCGAATGAACCTGATTGGAGCTTGACCAATGAGTCTGGTGTTGCAAATAAAGTGGTTGAAGCCTTTCAGAACTTAGTTGCATGGAATTTAAATTTAGACGATATTCAAGAAAATAGTTTAAAACAATTGAGCAGTGATGAGCTATTCAATGTTAATCAGCAATCGAGTTTAGAGGTTAGCTATTTTATAAAATGGATAAATGAGTATAAAAATGTTGCATATACTAAAAATATTATTTGTTCATTTGAAATATTGAGAAACTTATTAGAAAACATGGATATCCTTTATCAAAAGTTATCTACACAGCGACTACCAAAAAAATTACTTTTAGTTGGCTTTAATCAGTTTACACCTTTAGAAGAAATGTTTTTTAGTAAACTTAAATTGTTAGGGTTAGAAGTTGAATTATATTGTTATAAAAAACAGTGTAATGTAATAAACGTGTTAGAGTTTGATTGTTTTGATGATGAAGTAGAGTTTGCTGCGTACACGGCTAAACAAATAGTTGAAAGTAAAAAAAATGAAAACGTAGCAATTGTTGTTAATCAATTGAGCGTGCACCTGACAGATGTTTATGCCGCTTTTAGTCAAGTATTCCAGCCTGAAGAAAATAAACCATGGATCCCTTTGACAAAACCGTTATACAACGTTTCTGCTGGGTTTTCTATAGCAGAACAGCCAATTGTACAAGCCTGTTATTTGTTGTTGAATTTAAGTAAAAATCGAATCACTCTTGAAGATTTACATTTCATTAAGAATACGGACTTCATCCAGTGGAGCAATGAAAAAGCAATGACTCAATATTTTTTACATAAACTATGTTTAAAGGGTAGAAAACAATACAGTATTAAATTTATAATTTCAGAAATCGATAAATTTGAAGGTTCTGAATTCAACTTAACTAAACTTAAATCTCGATTAGAATTTTTAAAAAATAAACCTACAAAAATAGACGTAATTAAGAACTATCAAAATATTTGGCGTGAAACTTTAAGGTTGTGGGGCTGGGGGATGGATTCTGATGAGCATACTTTAAGCACTACAGAGAATAAAATTTGTTGTGAATATTTAGAACTTATCCATACAACATTCGAGATGAATCATTTGTTTGACTGTATAAGTGAGAAGATAGCGCTTCAATATTTAAACCAAGTTGCCACTCAAAAGACCTTTCAGTTACCTAGCGATAGAAGTCAAATTCATGTGTTAGGAGTATTAGAAGCAACAGGGTTAGAATTTGACAACTTAATACTTATTGGATTTAATTCCAGTAATTGGCCAATCAATAATAAGCCCAATCCTTTTTTACCGTCCGATCTTCAAAAAACATTAAAAATGCCCGGCGGTAGTGTTGAGCGGGAGTATGAGTATACGAAAAATCTTTCAGAGATTTTGATGAATTCGGCTGAGGAATTAATTGTAACATCAAGCGATGAAAATAGTGACTCTACATCAAGCGTATCAAGTTTGTTTTCTAATTTTAAGTTGAACACTACTTCTCTAGAAATAAGTTCACCTAGGATAATTGAGAAAAATAAATTCCTAACCCCGATAGCAAAATATAAATGGATTGCTAATTCGAGTTTGACTGTAGAAAAAGAAAGATTGCATGGTGGAACTAGTTTTTTAAGCCGTTATGCAAACTGTCCTTTTAGTGCGTTTTTTGTATATTATTTAAAAGTGACAGATTTTGAAATTGTAGAGTCAGGAATTGATGCTAGGCAACGAGGTGTTTGGTTGCATGATGCCATGCAGTTAATCTGGAAAAAACTTCAAGATAATCATAGATTGTTGGAGCTAGATGATGGTCATTTAATAGAGCTTATTGAAGAAAAATTACAAATTAAATTAAATGAGATAAGAGGTGTTTTATTATTGAGCGTCAGTGAGTCAATTATCATGTTAGAAAAAGAAAAATTGACTAAGTTAATTTTAGAGTGGCTTATTATCGAAAAAAATCGAGATAATTTCAAAGTCAAACTGCTGGAGAAAGATGTAGTGCTTAATCTTCAAGGTATCGATTTTGCCTTTAGAATTGATCGAATAGATACAAATGATAATGGACTGTTGGAAATTATTGATTATAAAACAGGTAAAGTACAAGTGAATGATTGGTTTAGTGTTAGACCAACGGAAGCTCAAATGCCTGCGTATCTGTTAGCTTTTGAGAATGATAAAATTTCTTCCATTGACTATGCGAGAATTAAAAAAGGTGAGGTGGCGCAAATTGGATTGAGCTTTGATGTTTTAGCAAGTAAAAGCGAGTTAAATACAGATGAAAAAATAGTGAAATTTGAAAGTTCTTTAGAAAGCCATTTAGAAGTCAACTTGGAAGGAGAGGGCAATGTTACATCAAAATATTTTAAGATAAAGGAGAAGTCGATTATTTCTGAAAAAATTTTCGATCGAGAAGAATTAAAAAAACAATGGAGAAAAACTTTAGAACGTATCGCTTACGGAATGACGGAAGGTTTTGCGCCAGTATCACCAAAGGATGTTAATCAAAGTTGTACTTATTGTGAGTGTCGTTCAATTTGTCGTATAGATGAAATCCAACCAGAATTAATTAATCATAATGAAATAGACTTTATAGATTTAACTCAGGGTTTTAATATATGAATGAATCAAAACATAGTCATTCCAAAGTGATTGATCAAGATGTAAGAGATGAATTATTAGACGTGGGAAAATCTTACATTGTACAAGCGCCAGCAGGTTCAGGAAAAACTGAATTATTAACTCAACGTATTCTAGCTTTGTTATCCGTGGTTAGTCGACCAGAAAATATTTTAGCTATTACATTTACGAGAAAAGCGGCATCAGAAATGAGAGAAAGAGTGATCTCCGCGCTTATGTTTGCTAAAGAGACAAATCATGGACCTCAAACAGAGCACGAATATACACGTTGGAATTTGGCTAAGAAAGTATTAAAACGAGATAAAGATTTAGATTGGAATTTAATTGGTAATCCAAATAGGTTAAAACTACTCACAATAGATTCATTGTCAGCGAATCTAGCAGGGGCCTTACCTCTGTTATCACAAACCGGTATGTTGCCCTCCATAACAGAAAATGCAGAGTTGTATTTTAAGCAAGCTTCACAAGATATGTTAGAGCATATTGAAGATGCCAATTTAGGCGTAGTATCTCATCACATTAAAAAACTATTAAAACATAAAGATAATAATTTAAAGCAGTTGATAGATTTAGTCTCTCAATTACTGGCAAAGCGATTGCAGTGGCTCCCAAGAATAACCTCAGCTGATATAGAAGATGTGTTTTCTAGCCAAACAATTAAAGAGTCTTTGGAATGGGTTGTTGAAAGTAAGTTGACTGAAATCTACTCGGCAATACCTCTAGATATTATTTCAGAGTTACCATCTCTTTTAAACCAAGCATCTAGTCAGCGGATAGATAAAAAAAACATAATAAATCTTCAGAAATTATCAATGGTTGGAATGATTTATAAACCGACATCAAAAGACTTGGTGTTATGGAAATCAATTGCTGAATTATTATTAACGGCAAATAAAAGCAAACCTAGTTTTTATAAATCAGCAACCAAAACAAACGGTTTTCCACAACCTGCCGATGCGTTAGATGATAATCAAGCCAATGACTTTAAAATTAATAAAGAAGTGATGAATGGAGTGCTTCATGATTGTTCAAAATGTTCAGAACTTAATAGTACTTTAAATGAAGCTCGTTATCTACCTGATGTGAATAATGGATTTGATAGTGATGTTTTAGAGTCTTTATTGGCCATCTTACCTTTGGCGGTGGCTCATTTGAAATTGGTTTTTAAAGAGCATAATATTTTAGATTTTAGTGAGCTTACTATAGCGTCTCTTTCTGCTTTAGGGACAGAAGGTAATCCAACCGATATAGCGCTTGCAATGGATTATCGGATTGAGCATGTTCTAGTTGATGAGTTTCAGGATACATCCTCACCACAAATTGATCTATTGAAATTGCTTACTTCAGGTTGGGATTATTCCAGTAATAAAACACTATTTTTTGTTGGTGATCCCATGCAATCAATTTATCGTTTTAGGGATGCTAATGTTAGTTTGTTTATGCATATTGCAGAGTTTGGGATTGGTCAAATTAATCCTATCTATAAACAGTTAAAAGTTAATTTTCGTTCGAATGAAAATATTATTAATTGGGTTAACCAACAATTTAAATCGATTATGCCATTAAAAAACGATTTAACTCTATCGGCTGTTAGTTATACTAGCTCAACAGCTTTTCAAAAATCGACGTCTTCAAGTTTAGTTAAAAGCTATCTAACTGTTGATGCAGAAGATAATCAACAACAAGCGAATGAAATATTTACAGTCATTAAGAAACACCTATTAGAAAATAAAGTACGGGATAAAAATGAGCCAATGAAAACTTTAGCAATTTTAGCTAGAAGTCGAAACCATTTAAAGGAAATTATATTTATTTTAAACAAAAATGATATTCCATATCAGGCTATTGATATAGAACCTTTATGTTCAAAAATGGTGATTCAAGATATCGTTAGTTTAGCACTGGCTTTAACTGATAACTACGATCAAATATCATGGCTAGCTTGTTTACGGTCACCTTGGTTTTCTTTGGACTTAGATGATGTTGCCAAAATAATGCGGGCTATGGGGATAACTAATTATTTACAACTAAGTGAATGTGAAAACGTGTTAACCAGCACAAATCATGAAGACAATAAGAATGATTATAATAAAAATAATTTTATTCAGAGTATACCCGAGACAATTAATCAATTAGTGATACAAAATAAATTAAGTAAAAATGGCCAAATTAGAAGTTTGAAATTGATGCCTATTTTGATGAGTGCGATTGAAGAAAAAGGCAGGAAGCCTTTTTATAAATGGTTGTTTGGATGTTTTGAAGCTGTTGGAGGGCTACTTCAGGTTGATATGTTGTCGGAAATTCAAGATATAAAAAGCAGTGTAAAAAGAATAGCCGAATTTGAAAAAGCTGGAGAAATATTTGATCGAGTCGGATTACAAGAGAGTTTGTCAAAACTTTACGCATCACCAAACACTAGTGCCGATAATCAAATTCAAATAATGACCATTCACAAATCAAAAGGTTTAGAGTTTGATAGAGTTATTTTACCAAGGTTAGATGCTAAGAGTTCAGTTCCTGATACATCATTAATGAAGTGGTCAGAAGTGATTTGTGAGGGTGGTGGCTCTCAAACCTTATTAGCCATATCAAAATCTACTGGAGAAAATAATGATTCAGTTTACGAATATATTGGATATTTAGATAAGCAAAAAGAAAAATATGAAAATCAACGTTTGCTTTATGTAGCCACAACACGAGCAAAACAAGAACTGCATTTATTTGCTAATGTAAATACGGATATTAAGAAAATAAAAGCGGGAGAGAGTGGTAAAAATAGTTATAAACGACCGATAGTAAATAGTTTTTTAGACATGATTTGGGACAATATTGAATTTATTGATCTCCAAGGAATTAAAATAATTAAGCCTACAAGTAAGATAAAAAGTAATATGACAGAGGAATGTAACGCATCATTAAATAAAATTAAGAATCTAACTAGACTAAGTGAGTATGAATTAAATCAGTTATCGCATTTAAAAACCAAAAGTCAACAACTTGACACTATTTTTCCAGCTCGATTATTAAAATGTTGTGATCTTAATTATATTGAAGAGATACCAATGAGCGCGGTTATAGAACAAGCTATTACGTCTAAAAGTTGGAATGACGTTTCGTCTGAGCAAAAGATTGCATCTACGGTTGGTACATTTATTCATAGACAGCTAGAATGGATTGCAGAAGATCTCAAACGTGTAACTCCAATTAAAGTTAAAGCGTATAAACTACCTGAAAATTGGAATGACATAGCTTTAAATCAATTAGACGCTTTAAACTTAGGAATTGCAGATGAGGAGCTAGCTAATTTAAGAAAAAATATACGTACTATGATTGAAGCAGTGCTATCAAGCGAGTTTGGACAGTTTGTATTAGCGCCAAATGACTCAGCAAATAGTGAGTTAGTGATTCATGAAAATATTGGTAATGGGATCTTTACCTCTCGAATAATTGATCGTTGCTTCATAGCGAAAGATCGACGCTGGATTATTGATTACAAAAGTAGTTCACCTTCAAAAAATGAATCTGTTGAAGAATTTATAGAACGAGAACGTTTTGAATACAAAAAACAAATGGATGAATACGTCAGCCTTTTTAAAAATATGGAAAATAAACCGATAACAGCAGGTCTATATTTTATTGCTATTAACCAGTTTGAAGTCATGTTAGAGGATTAAAACATCCGTCTTTTTACGCCTGCAACTGGTTTTTGAGCATCTAAAAAATGTACAGAGCCTATTTCCCATGTTTCTATCGGTTCAGGCTGACCTTTAGGACTATTATGATCGGGTTTAAATGTATAAAGTCGGTTTTTTAAGTAAGTTTCGAGATCAATTAAAGTTTTAGCTTCATTTTTGTTACCGATACTAGAAAAATCACGCATTGCATTTTCATGTATTTTTAATAGTACTGTTTTTGAGCGTTTAAACGGTCTAGCAGGATCGTTATTAATAGGCCAGTTAAATCGAGCAATATATTCTATTTGCCCTCGATTAACTAATAATTCAACATCACTCGGCAGTAGATCGGATAGTGTTTCGGTAATAGTTTGATGATCAATCATATTTCACTCCGTTGAAACATATTAAAAATAAGGTATAGAAGATTAAAACAAGTACCATTTAATGTAAATATTAACATTTTTGTTATCCAAAACAATCTATAAAATAAAAAACAAATAACTAAATCGAAAAAATAATCTCTAAATGAGAATTAAACGTTTTAAAAATGATAAACCTATCTTATTAACAGTTATTAAGTTGATTTAAAGAATGAAAATTAAAGGATTAAATAGACGATGGATTTAATTGAATTATTAGCCGCAATGGTGGTACAGCAAGCATCCGATCTTTTTATAAGTGTTGACTCTGAGCCTCTGGTCAAGGTGGAAGGTGAGATGAAACCTTTACGTGATAAACGCTTAAATGAAGATGAAAATCATGATCTTATTTATTCAATTTTAGGTGAAGATGAAATTATCAAATTTGAATTAGAAAAAGAATTGAATAAATCGCTTAAAATCGAAACATTAGGACGATTTAGAATCAATATATTCCGCCAGAGTGGAGAGCCAGCAATGGTTATTCGTTATATCAAAAAAGTTATTCCAACAATAGACGAGCTTGGATTACCTGACGGACTGAAAGAGTTGATATGCCTGGAGAGAGGGTTGATTTTATTAGTCGGCGCGACAGGTACAGGTAAATCAACTACGCTAGCTTCCATGATTGACTATCGCAACGCTTCTCAAACTGGTCATATTCTTACAATTGAAGATCCTATCGAATTTACTCATCAAAATAAAAAAAGCTTAGTTAATCAACGAGAAGTTGGTGTTGATACGGACTCTTTTGAAATAGCATTAAAAAATGCTATGCGTGAATCTCCAGATGTTATCTTAATTGGAGAGATTCGAGACAGAAATACAATGAAACAGGCGTTGACCTATGCAGAAACTGGGCACTTATGTCTAGCAACTTTGCATGCAAATAATGCTAATTTAGCACTAGAACGTATATTTAACTTTTTCCCAGAAGAAGCAAAAACTCAAATTTTACAAGATGTTGCGTTAAACCTTAGAGCCATTGTCGCGCAAAGACTCTGTATAGGTTTAGAAAAAAAGAGAGTCGCAGCGGTTGAAATGATGCAAGTCACACCTTTTATTAAAGAACTCATTGAGTTTGGAAAGATTGATGAAATTAAAGATACAATGGAGCGCACTAAAGGCAAGGTTAATCAAACTTTTGATCAAAACCTTTATGATTTAGTCAAGGCTAAAAAGATTAGTTTAGAAGAAGCATTAAGAAAAGCAGATTCAAAGAATAACCTGGCGCTTAAGTTTAGATTAGAAAAGGGTGGTAAAGAAGATCCTGAAGCAATGCAAACCCAAGGTGAGCTAGTTATCGATAAAAGCGCTCCATTTGAGCACTATCATACCTATAAAATTCAGCCATTGACGCTCAGAACCCGTTCTGAGCGAACCAAACAAAAAATTAATACTGCGATTATGATGGCTCTCAATGATAAAGGATTACGCTTAGTCGAGGAGCATGCTGATTTGGAAATTCAGTATGTTTTGGGTATTAAAGTTGAAGAAGGACTCAGGTTAGAACCAGTTTCTGGACAACGCAGTAACCTAAAAAATATCCAAAACTCAGATAAAGAGATGATCATGTTAATGATTAATATAATTGATAATCAAAGTCAGAAACCAGTTTTCAGGATTACGGCTAGTAAAAAGAAAGCACTTTATGAGGAAAATCAAGGACAACTGAATAAAGGTTTGGCTTCCCTGTTATCTGCATTTCCCGTTGCAGCAATTGCAGTTGAATCTGATGGAGAAGTCATTATATCGTGATTCTCTCGCCCTCCATTTAGTGTTTTAAATGACAGTTTTTGTAGTTTTTTATAAATAAGTTTTTTAATTTGAAATTTAATTGAACTAATTAGAATGTCGTGCGTCATATTATACGAAGATAATCTCCTTTTTCTTTGTGCGGTTGTTAGTAAATGGTTGGCTGTTGATTTTTTAATATTGTGTTTGATTACCCCTTTTTCACGATATTGATGTTTTATCAACGTGTTTTCGACCGACTTACGCCATCATTATTTTTTATGGTGGCTTTTTTTTGTCTAAAATTCCTCATTTAGACTAGTCTGATTTGATTCAAACAGTTAATTACCTTATGCTCGTACCTTCTAATTGATAGGGGTAGGTTGTTTAAATTAGTCATTTTTTAACTTATTA
>Ga0256845_1000521_pt1 | contig 35984 bp, 36 predicted proteins | sample RiftiametaG_FD_189101 | JGI IMG/M metagenome (GOLD analysis project Ga0256845, IMG submission 189101) | Tube worm associated microbial communities from hydrothermal vent at the East Pacific Rise, Pacific Ocean - Riftia | ecosystem: Host-associated > Annelida > Integument > Unclassified ...
ATATAGCAGGCTTCTCAATCCCGATGGTGTGCCCATATTTGCCAGGCCTGCTGATGCGATATCCATTCCTGAGGGAATGGAAACAGTCGCATTGACTGACAGCATTGATCTGTCTGTTATTCCAGAGCCTGGTTTGTATAGCATTTCAGTAACCTACACGCAGAGCGGAGACACACTTGGCTCAATAACAAAGCCTTTGGTTGTTGAGTTGTTCAGCCCAGTGGCAGAATCCAACGAGCTTGCTGGAAGTACTTCTTCCAGAAACCTTGCTGAATTCCCGCTACTGCTGAGCCGTAATGAAGTTGAGATGTTCAACAGGCTGGATTCCGACGGCAGGGAACTCTTCTACGACAACTACTGGAGTGACAGGGCTGAAGAACACCGGGGATTTCAGGAGAGAAGCAGATTTGTTGCTTCAAGATTTTCTGCCCTTGGAAAGGAGGGCTGGGAAACAGATAGGGGAAGGGTATACCTGATTTATGGCGAACCCGATGAAGTGGAATCAAACCCGTTCAGCACAACGCAGGCACCGTTTGAGTTGTGGCTGTACTATTCCTCTGATCAGAAAAAATTTGTTTTTGCCGATCTTATGGGGAATGGAAACTACTTTCAGGTGTTTTCCACAGTTGGGGGAGAAATCAGTTATCAGAACTGGCAGGACATGGTTATGAATGTCAGTTCCGGTGGAAATACCGGAGAGGAAGAAGAGTTCTGATATGTCTGGTCAGCAGCTAAAAAGTACGTACCGGGGATTTGTCTCCGGAGTAAGCAATAGATACGAAGTAAAAACTAGTTACGAGGAGGTTCAAATGAACACATTTTCGGGAAAAGGGAGGTATGGTCTTGTGGCCGCCTTCGCTGTTCTCCTGATGCCGCTCCTCGGTATCGGCAATGCCTCAGCGATTGAGGTGAACGATCACGTAAATGTTCGTGTTCCCGATCTGCGGCAGTTCGCTTCTGCACCGGCAGAACACCGGTTTACCTGTCGTGCTGTTACCGATCACGCAGTGTGGCTGGTTGAGGATACCAGTTTTGTCGATGGTAAAGGCGGCTTTGAAGATACTACTTTTGTCCCCAAAATTGTTTGGGGATCCAATGACACTCTAAACATGGTAGACCCTGCAGATTTTGCAGCGCTTACAGCCGCGTTTGAAAACGATGTATGGGGCACTGTGACCGATGTATGCGGTGTTCCTACGGACATTAATGGTGATGGGAAAGTTGTTATTATACTTGCTTCGCTTCCCACTACGTTTAATGATACTAGTAGCCAAACAGCGAACGCCAGAAGGAACATGTACTACGCAGATACTACCTTCAATAAAATTGAAGGTGAAGCGATGGAAGTGTTTTATCTGAACATACATCCGTTCACCAGGGTGGTTGGTTACATGCCCATTTCAACGGATCTGAGAAAATGGAATCTTGCTAACGGCTTGTCCAATCTTTGTCTGAATTCAGTGCAGCCTGCGGAGGAAGAATGGGTCAAACGCGGTATTGCAGGCGTAATGCAGTACAGGTGCTTTGGTTTAACTGCATCTGGTGCACAGAAGTACGGTCTCTGTAAAGCAATGAACGTTTTTTTGATGACTCCGACTCTTGATCTGGCAGCATTATCAGGTTCTGAGTACAATGACTATGCAGGCTCAAGAGGGCAGCAATTTCTTTGGTTTATGTATCTCGCGCAGCGCCAGGGTGATAGTATCATTTCCACGATTGCGAAGGATACCGTGAACACAGGAATGCTTTCAGTGGCTCTTGCCATTGACCCGTCAGCAAAAGTGGAAACTGCGGTTCAAGACGTAGTTGTTCCGCTTTACTTCGACTGGCTCGTGTGCAATCTGCACAACGATTTCAGAAGTGATTATGCCAGTGGGAAATACAAATATGATTTCCTTGCTGGTACAGCAATGGAGGACTGGGCGCATGTAAATCAGGGTACTGCATTTACCCTCAGTTTCAATACGTATCCTATTTCGGGTTTGACCGTTGAGGTGAAAAACGGTATGGTCGCCCCCATCTGGGCTAGTCAGTACTGCAAATTCGAAGGATACACGCAGCCCTGGCTTACTACTCTGAATGCTGAGTACACCGATGGAAGAGGTGCCAATGGTGCTATTAACTCCAGGTGGGAAGGTCTTATAGTCAAGTGCAATGATGAGGCCGATAATTTTGTGTCTGTAGAGACAATAAGTTTTGACTCGCTCTACAACACATCTTTCACACTTACGGAGCCCAACACATACATCATTCTTACAAACAACAATCCAGGTGGAGCTCTGTTGATGAGATATTACATCTCGAATGATACAGTGGTTCCTGATGTAGAGGTTGCTGTTCATCCCAACGTAATAGCAACTCAGTACCTTACAACATACTGTTCTCTGGTTGATCCTGACTCGCTTACAGTAGAAGGCTTTGACTGGATCGGGCCTATTTTTGAGGCAACACTGGGTGATTCCACATTGAATATAAAGATGACATCTTTCTACTCCACCGTCTGGCAGGGTGTATTCAATGCCTGGGCCGCAGGGAACTACGAGCTTTCATACAGCGGCTATGACAGCACTGGTCATTATGTTGAAGCTCTTAGAGATGTTGCTGTTGGTTTCGTTGATACCGATGTCTCGCTGGATATCGAAAGTGCTAGACTTGATGTTCCAAGAAGTGGGGCACCAGCGGGAAGTATGGTTACTCTTGCAGAAACCGGAGCACTTGATTTTGCTATTCAGTCGAGAATGCCTATTCAGGAGGCGCGCGGACGGATGACCGGGATTGTGGCGGGTCCCGTTGCTATTACCGATGTGAATGGAACACTATCATTCGCCAGCAGCTCAAACGAGACTGCTGTATATCGTTACACCGCAAATGGTTGGGTAATGTTAAACAGCTGGCTTCAGGGTGGGTATGTTTCCACTGCAGTTGAAGAGGGCGGAGTTTACGCACTGGGTGAAGGAATTGGTGTATTTTCACCGGAGATTCCAGCACAGCTCGTTCTTAACGGAAACGCACCTAACCCGTTTGCAGCACAGACAGCCATCAGTTTTGGTCTGCCTGTAAGTGGTAACGTTACACTTAACGTGTATGATATGTCAGGTAGACTCGTTACCAACATTGCGAATGAGGAAATGGCAGCAGCTAATCACACTATCGTCTGGGATGGAACTGATTCAACAGGTTCACAGGTTGGAGCGGGAGTTTACTTCTGCCGACTTGAAACTGCTGGTCAGGTTCTTACTCAGAAGATGCTTAAAGTACAGTAGAAAGGGGGGGAACAATGAAAAAGATCAATACGAGCATACTAGCTGTAGTGGCAGCCTCCCTTATTTTGGTGGCTGGATGCTACGAAGGTGGAGTTACTCAACCGCCAGTACTCGGGTATTCAGGATTGATAGCTGCGGGATGGACCGCATTTGAAGCCGGGGATTACAGTGACGCCATGAAAAGTTTCCAGGCCGCAATCGAGATGGATGCAAGCCGACCGGCAGGATTCCTCGGAGCTGGCTGGTGTTCAATTGTAGACTCTGAATACTGGATAGTCGGTGATCAGTACGACTACATGGCAGTTCAGCTGGACGGCGGAACATGGCCTGTAGCAACTGAATCCAAGACGCTTGTTCAGGATAAAAACTGGACTGTGCTTGAATGCATAGATCCAGTGCTTACCGACAATGATATTTTGGTTATCAATTCCTGGGGAACAACCGATTCGCTGGTAGTTGATGGTTATAACGTTTTTATCCCGACTTCAGGGAAACCTGCCATGGATAACGTTGAGATTGGCAAGTGGTTATACAGACAGTATTCCAACAGGAGATTCCAGTATACATTCGATATCGCCGATCCGAATGTTAGGGCTCTGTTTGTAGCAGCGAATGGTTTCTCTAATCACTATGCAAGTGTGGATTCCGTCACAAACGGAGCTTCTGCCAGCACTGTATACCTGAGTGTTCCCTTTGTTGATGTAAAAGTCGGTTCAGATCACTACAATACCTGGTGTATGTACGAGAATGTAATGACCTTCGAGTATGCTACCTACAGCCCTCCTGCTGAGCAGCTTGCATTCGGCACGGATGCAATTGCCGCATACGGCATTCTTCAGAATGCAAGAGGCGGAAACGGCGATGTTCTTTCAGGCGTGGCAATGCTTCTTGGAATTGCTGACGATGATCAGTATTCGTTCAGCCACTATTCGGGTATTACAAGTCTGAAAATGAAGGGAATGGCAGCAGCCATGGCCTTCAGTAATCAGTACTTCAGATCAGCTCTCGGTATTTGCCGGCAGGCAGGTTATGGTCTCAATATTGAAGTTGCAGATTCGAACTTCCTTGTTGAACTTATGCAAGTTATCGAGACAATGCTTCAGTAAAGATACATAAGTATCGAAGAGGAAGGTCGCCGTTTTCGGCGGCCTTCTTTCTTCTATCGCGCCAATCCTGGTGTGCGGCACCAACAACCGTCTCTTCGCGTGTATTCTCCTTCGCCTACAGATGAGCTATCTAAACTGTAAGATGACGCCAACAGGTAAGGTGGGAAGAGTATATAGTCTTTACGACGGAAAGGGGATTACAACTCTTCCGGATTCCTGCGGGCATTAACTACACTCAGTATTCGATGCTGGTATTTGTACTGAGTTGATGAAGTTTCTGCGCTGCCTCCGTGTCTGGGCTTCGAGGGCTCTGTTGAATAGAACTACAAAACCTCTCCGTTCTCAGATACAGTAATCAACCGTAACAGAATTGTCTCATCAATATTGTCACGGATGGTGGGATGCATTTCTAAGAGAGAGTATTACTGTATGCCACTGGTAAAACATCTATGGCAGGTCAGGTTCATCAATGGCGAATATATCGAGGTTCCAGTTCCCTGATATCCGGTCAGAACTGAATGCAATCCAGTTCTTTCTGGGGTTCCAGGCAGGGTACTGATCAAGAGCCGGATCATTGGTAAGCTGTATAAGTGAGTCGTTGTTCACATTGATGAGGTAGATCTCGTAGTTCCCTGTTCTGTTTGATGAAAATGCAACCCAGCTGTCACTGGGGCCCCAGGTTGGCTGGATATCATCGGCTGAACTTTGAGACAGTACTTTCTGATCACTGCCGTCAGAGTGTGCTATCATAATGTCCCAGTCATCCGATGATGCTGCTCTGTGCTGAAACAGAATCCATGTTCCGGTTTCAGGGCTGTATGATGGTCTAAGAATGTCTCCATCGGGAAAGCCCTCTTGAAGTGCCGGAAAACCGGTGGAGTCTTCAGGGGTGTGGTCAAAGGGAATCTGATAAAGACGCCAGTTCCCAGTGGAGTTGCAGCAGTAAAGAATGCTGTCTCCGGTCGGATTGTAGGTGGGAAACGCGTTAAGAAGGCTGTCTTGAACATGAATGGTTACGTTGATCCCATTACCGGGAATAGATCGTATCTGGCTCCACATGCTGTCTGCATTAAGCCCAGTGTAGACTATTCTGCAGTTTTCCGCATTCCAGGAGCCCAGAGGGCCCATGAATTCATCCATACCTGTAAATGTACGTACTTGAGGTTCGAGTAAACCCGCAGTGCCAAACAGTCTTGTAGCACCTGAAACATAGGTAGAGAAAAACAGTACATCGCCGTAGGGTGACCACGAGAGAGCCGTATCCGCGTAAGCGCCCGCAACCCACAAAGTGGCTCCGTCGGGCCATACTGTTTCCTTATTAGTGTTGTTGCAGGCTGTAAATAATAGCACAGATAGGATTGCAATAACTAAAAAATACCTCATACTATACCTTACTTTCGGCGTACACAGGTGTTATTTCTGCACCTAGACTGTTCAGCCTTTGAACTATGTTTTCGTATCCTCTTTCAATCTGGTGTACATTGTGGATGACACTTTCGCCATTGGCACACAGTGCAGCGGTGAGAAGAGCCATTCCTGCCCTTATATCAGGGCTGGAGACTTCTGTTCCAACGAGCTTTGAAGGTCCGGAAACCACAACCCGGTGTGGGTCGCACAGAACAAGCGATGCCCCCATGGCAGAGAGCTTGTCTACAAAAAACATTCGCGACTCGAACATTTTTTCGAAGATAAGACTGGTGCCTCTGGCCTGCGTGGCAACAACCACAGCTGTACTGGTAAGATCCGGTGAAAATCCCGGCCAGGGTGAGTCGTAGATAGAGGGAATACCACCGCTTCTGTCGGGCTTAACAACAAGCTCCTGATTCGCAGGAACAACAATGGTATTGTTTTCATGCTGAACCTCCACTCCGAGCTTTGCAAGCCCCGTAACCGTAGGTCTGATTATGAACTCCGGTACTCCTGCAATTTCCACCCGGCCACGGCAGCACGCGGCAAGGCCTATAAAACTGCCTATTTCGATGTGATCAGGGCAGATGGTGTGGGTGGCTCCACGAAGTAACTGACCGGTGCCGTGAACGGTTATTCTGTTTGTGCCTTCGCCTGTGATGCTTGCCCCCATGCTGCGAAGCATTACAACAAGATCCTGAACGTTGGGTTCGCACGCGGCATTGTGTATTACCGATGTACCAGTGGCTACTGAAGCAGCCATAACAGCATTTTCCGTTGCTGTAACACTGGGCTCATCAAGGTATATATCGGAGCCCTTGAGGCCGTTCTTTGCTTCAACTCTTATAAGTCTGCCGTTGAAAGAGACCTCTGCCCCCAGCATTTCCAGAACAAGAAAATGTGTATCTAGCCGTCTGCGCCCAATCACATCACCGCCTGGAGGAGGCAGTTCCACAAACCCCGTTCTTGCGACAAGAGGGCCAGCCAGAAGTATCGATGCTCTTATGGCTTTCGAAAGCTTTTCATTGAAGTTTTTCAGTGTAATTCCTGAGGCGGTGATTGTAACAGTATGCGGATCGCTGTTTTTGTTTACATCTGATCCCAGATCGCGAAGCAAATTCATCATGGCCCGAACATCTCTTATATCGGGGCAGTTGTGCAGTGTAACAGTCTGATCAGTGAGCAGTGTAGCGGCAAGAATGGGCAATGCTGCATTTTTGCTGCCGGAAGGTACAAGAATACCGCTGAGGGCATTTCCGCCCTTTACCAGCCAGTTGCCGCTCGGTGTCATTTGTTGCCTGCCCCTGTTTTGCTTAGAATGGTGTGGTAAAGGTCGGGATGTTCTTCCGGCAGCCATTTCTGCTTGAGCAGCCATCGGATGTAATCGGGATCCCGGGCAACAGTATCTTCAACAAGAGTGCCTCTGTACTTCCCGAAGGAGAATATTCTGACTTCAAGGGGAGAGAAAACAAAATCAACCAGAGCTTTCCAGTCGTTCTGACAATCAAGGCAATTCTTTTGTTTTAAGGAGAAGTGAAGAAGCGACTGAACAAGTTCAGTGTCAAACAGTGCTCTGTGAGCTTCGCCCTGAATGTTCCGGTCAAGGTCGAACCTGTACCTCAGAGCCTGCAGAGAATGGGAGGGGATCTCTTGCCATATCTGCCTTGAAAGCCTGAGGGTATCAATTTGCGTACCTCTGGTAAAGCGTTTAAACAGGGAAGGGTACTGCCTGTTGAGAATTTCGTAGTCGTAGGGAAGATTGTGGGCCGATATGTAGTCTGCCTGCTCTGTCAGTTTTTTTATTTGCCCGGCAATTTCTTCTGCCGCAGGTGAACCGGCTACCATTCTGTTGCTAATCTGGTTTACTGCAGATGCTTCGGGCGGTATGGGAATCGACGGTTTAACAAGAGTTTCAAAAACCTGTTTTTTCCCGGTGAAAGAAAACCCCTTGTACTCTGCCAGCAGAAACGCAACCTCGCATACCTCCGCTGTAGCAGGGTCGGCACCGGTTGTTTCCGTGTCTAAAAACAACACATGCACCGAGTCGCCTACGATTCCACTGAATAGATCGAAAGTATTACCCATAATTGCAATCCTAATGTATGTGCAACCCCAGAGTCAAAGCGTCTGTTTTTGACAAAAGCATGCCGAATTGATTAAACTATGGCAGGTAGGAATTTAACTGAATCTGAAGGGAGAACGAATGAAAAGGTTAGTGCTTCCAGCTTTGTCTGCCGCACTTGTGCTCGCAGCTTGCGGTGCAGCTCCTGTTGAGGTCGCCAGCCCTCTTTCTGTTATTCCGGAAAGAGCCATGATATCAATTGTTCTGAACGATCCGGCAGGAATGGTGAGAAACATAGATGGATACATTGAAGAGGGCGCTCCGATACTGGGAGAGAAACTGCTTGAGAATATTATATGCGGGCAGCTTGAAGTGCCTTCACTGGATTCATTACAGGTAAAATACGGCTTCAATCCTTTCGGTCAGATTGCTTTCTGGATGGAGAGTGCCATGCCACAGAGTAAGGCAATGGCTGTTTCGGCGCCTGATTTTCCTCTGTTTATCTCGCTGCTGGAGGAAATGGAAGTTGAATTCTCTGCTGAAGACCCTGTCAACGGGACTGCTGTTTATTCCATGGAGTCGGAAGAGGGAACCATGTACATGGCCGGTGTGAACGGAGTAGCCCTTATGGCCATGTCGGTTGAGAAGCTTGAAGCACTTATTTCTAATCTTTCAGAAGATGTCGCAGTACAAGTTCCTGAAACCAGTCTTTTCATGCAGTTCAACCTCTCTATGATCGGTCCTATGGCTGTGGCTCAGATGCCAATGGCCAGAATGATGATGACACAGGGAATGGCAGCCGATACAACAATGCCATACTTCGTTCCCGCAATGATGGATGTGTATATGGATGGAATTGAGGTACTTCTTACACAGGCCGATATGCTGGAGCTGACTCTCACCACCGGCGAGGAAGATTTTGTAGTTAAAAAGAAGCTCACTTTTCTTCCCGACACATATCTTGCTGAGATGTCTGTGGATCACCAGGTGCGGAATATGCTTGGTTCAATAGCCAGTGGTGATGTGGCAACTGTACGAGTTCAGATGCCTACCGAGATGGCCTTTGATATTACAAAGGCGTTTACGGAAGTTTTCATTCCGGGAGCAGACGAGGAAATGCTTCGATTTTGGGCTTCAATGGTTTCCAACGGTGCTGTTTCAATCTACAATGACAACTTCTTCCATATTGTGGCTGCATATCAGATGGATGAAGAAATTACAGTGGAAGATGTTGCCCGTTTGTACGCGGAATACCTTGAATTGTTTGTTTTCGAACTTGACGACAGTTCTGAAATGGACAGTTTCTTTTCGGTTCATGACAATGGTGTGATCGACATAAACGGTACAGATTTCTATTCCATGTCAATGACCATAGATACGGATTCAACAGGAACCATGGAATTTGAATACTGGCTAACAGTTCACAATGGTGCTCTTCTTCTGGAAATGGCACCTCAGCCGGGTGTTTTGTTGTCTATTGTCTCCGACGATTACATCCCGGCTGAGCTTGAATCAGATGGGGAGTTTGCCGGAGAGATCAGCCTTGCAGGTTACATCAAGTTGCTTATGTCCATGAGTTCCAACGGAATGGATATACCGGTTTTTGATTCTGATGTTATCATCAGATGGAACGGGAACTACGCAGACGGAGTCATGTCTGGCGAAATGGTTATGGATGGAAGCGATGCTGTTGCTACAGGTTTTGCTTTTTTTGGTTTGATAGCAGCTACTCAGTAGGCTAGTGCTTTTCATTAGCAGTGAGGCACCACCTGCAAGGGCGGTGCCTTAACTGTGTGCTTTTATATCTGGCCGTTGTAAATTGCCTGCGCGGCTTCAACACTGGTCTTCACAGTTTCAAGAACACAGTTTGCCGCCTTGTGGGCCATAATGGAAGCCAGCTCCTGGTTTGCTTTCGGTACTTTTTTCAAAACAAACCTCGCCAGATCCATTCTTTCAGGCTTCGGGCCGATTCCCATTCTAAGCCTGGGGAATTCCTGTGTATTAAGAACATCGATTACATTCTTCAGGCCGTTCTGCCCCCCGGAAGAGCCGTTTCTGCGCAACCGCAGACTTCCCAGAGGTATGTTTACATCATCGCAAACAACCAGCATGTTCTCTGGAGGTATTTGCTTCGCAGTTAGAATTGCCCCGGCAGATCTGCCGCTTTCATTCATGTAAACCGATGGTTTTACCAGGTGTATCCCGCCAGGAAGGTAAGCTATTTCAAACGCCCCGGCTCTCTTGAAGGAAACGCCGGCTTCCCGGGCAAGAATATCTGCCACCCAGAAACCGGCGTTGTGCCATGTAAGAGCGTACTTCAGACCTGGATTTCCAAGGCACAGAATTATGCTGATTCCAGAATCTGAAGTACACATTCTCTATTCCTCGGAAGGTGCTTCGGTACCCTCTGCAGCCTCTTCTTCGGTTCCTTCTTCGTCTGTCTCTTCTTCATCTTCTTTAACCAGCAGAGCCTTGGGTGCAATAACGCTTGCGATAACAGGATCGAAAGCGAGATCTACGGCAAGACCTTCCGGAAGGTCAACATCAGAGAGATGAAGCCTATCGCCAAGATGAAGTTCCGTTACATCGAATGTGATATCAGATGGAATGTCAACTGCTTTAACCGTAACTTCCAGTTCATGCATTGTGTGGTCGAGGATTCCACCATCGATTGACACACCCACAGGAATTCCTGAGAGCTTAACCGGAACAGGTACAAGAACCAGCTGATTGTCTGAAACCTGCTGGAAATCAAGGTGAACAGGCTTGTCGGTGAGTGTATCCCACTGAACTTCCTTGATGATGCTTTTCAGCATATCTCCGTCAATACTGAGTTCGACAATACCAAGCGACTTAGAGTATCCGATTTTTGCCATGAACTCAGCCATCTGCAGTTTTACCGCGATATCTGAACCCTGACCGTAAATAATTCCGGGAAGGCTTCCTGCTCTGCGAAGCCTTCTGGATTCTCTGGATCCGAGATTGGTTCTCTTTTCCATTGTTAACTGGATCGGCATTACTATTCCTTTCGTTTCTGACGGTAAAGCTGGCTGGGGCGGGAGGATTCGAACCTCCAAATGCAGGGACCAAAACCCTGTGTCTTGCCATTTGACGACGCCCCAATTCCAAATCTATCTCGATTGACAGCGCAGCACCCACGGGAATTTCCCGGCAAGATGCTCCTTCGCGTTCTTTGCCTCCTCACCAGACCTGAACAGTGCGTAGAGTACAGGCCCGGAGCCACTGAGCCCCCAGTTAACCGTTAAACGGGAAAGCTCTTCTGCCGCGTGGTCAATACCTCTGTAACGGCGTCTGAGAAGCGGCAGGAACTGATTGTCAAGTTTGACAGGGAAAGGTTTACCCTCATGCCAAGCTCCAAATTTCCGGGCGGTATAATTGCTTCTAGGGCATGCCTCTGTCAAGCCCCCTGCATTGTCATCCCACAGTTTGTAGGCAAATGGTGTTGGAATGTTATCTCCGGAATGAACAAGAACACAGTGAAAACCCGGCAGTTTTACCGGTTTCAGTATATCTCCTCTTCCAGTAGCATAAGCTGTTTCGGTCTGCAGCAGAAAAAAGGGTATATCGCTGCCAAGCCTCTCTGCAAGCGAGGCCAGATCCAGTTTGATTGTTGTTAGTTTCCCAAGGGTAAGAAGAACAGCTGCGGCATCGCTGCTGCCTCCGCCAAGCCCCCCTGGCGACGGAATATTCTTGTGCAGTGAGATGGTAGCTGCTGTGTTTTTTGAAATTCCGGCTGCTTCCAAAAATGCCTCTGCGGCCATCCAGACAAGGTTGCTTTTGCCCTCGGGTGATGGAATACCCGAGCAGCGCAGATTAATTCCGGAAACTCCATATTCTATGGAAACGGTCAGGGAATCAGAAAGTGACACTGTGGAGAAAATACTTCTCAGCTCATGAAAACCGTCGGAGCGAACCCCAGCTATTTCAAGCCCCAGGTTGAGTTTTGCCGGGGCTTCAACTGCAAGTGTCTGCATCAGCTGGCAGGAGCCACAGCAAGTACAGCTGCAACAGTTGCCACCCAGAGAACAATATCAACCTTCAGTGGTATGTCTCGGATCAGAACCTTATCGGGGCTTCCGCCCAGACCCATGCTGTAAACAATAAACAGATACCTGAAAACACCGTAAACCACAAAGGGTATTGTTATCCACAGAAGGGGCGAGACTACCTCTGCCGTTCTATCGCTTACTGTGTAGATAGAGTAACCTATAATACTGGCCGAAGCACTTATTCCTATTACCTGATCGAGAAGTGAAACAGAGTAGTCTTTCAGATTACTGCGGTGACCATGGGCATTCTCGCCCATGGATACCAGCTCATGCCTTCTTTTAGCAAAGGCAAGCAGAGTTGCCAGGAAAAAAGTGCATATAACAAGCCACGGAGACAAAGAAATGGTTTCACCGGAGTCGAGCAGAACTGCAACACCTGCCAGTGCTCTGAGTACAAAACCAAGAGCTATCAATATACAATCAAGTATTACCACTTTTTTAAGGCCGAATGAATAGGCAATCTGCTCTGCAAGGTAGATCGAGTACACGAGAGCAAGCCATGGGGCCAGGCTCCATGCTGCTGCCATGGTTCCTGTAATAAGAACAGCAGCAACTACAACAGCCAGGTGAACAGTTAACCTGCCGGAGGCAATAGGTCTGTTCCGTTTTTCCGGGTGCATTTTATCTTTTTCCCGGTCTACCGAATCGTTGATAAGATAAACAGCAGATGCAACAAAACTGAAGCCAAGGGCTGCCAGTACTGTTTCTCTGAGAGCGGAAAACGACCACACCCTGCCGAAAAGAAGGGCAGCAAAAACAAAGAAATTTTTTGTCCACGCCTTCACTCGCATGGCCTCTAGAAGAGTTACGACTGGTTTCATCAGTGTAAAATAATAGGATTTCTCCCGTTGCAACAACATCGTCGGAACAGTTGATATTTTACTATATTCCCACCGATTCCATTTCCATACACAACGAAGAGAATTTTGTATCAAACAGGGGAGTGTGCCATTGAGATATGTTTTTTTCCTGCTTGCTTTGTTGTCTTCCATATCGATGGCTCAGTGTGAGTTAAGTGTAGAATCTCTTGAGTACATTGATTACGGTAACTCTGGGGAAGAGCTGGAAACTCCGCTTTCCGTCGAGATCACATCGGCAGTTTCGGGAGATCCCTTACCCGGTGTTCAGGTACACTTTGCCGTTTCAGGAGGTCATGGGGATATAGTGCCTTCTGAGGGGTACTATACCATAGAAGAAGATTCCGCAGAGGGTCTTGTTGTAAAAACCGATGATAACGGTATAGCCAGAGTTAACATTCAGCTGGGCAAAATGGGGGAAATCACAGTTAGTGCCACTGCTACAGACAGCCGGGGAGTACCGGCTTCAGCATCTTTCAGACTTGTATCTCTGGATATTCGAGCGATTGTGTTTCAGGTCATTGGCGGTCTCGCTGTATTTTTGCTGGGCATGCAGATGATGTCTACAAACTTGCAGCAGGTGGCCGGTAACAGAATGAAGTCAATACTTCGAACACTTACTGCCAACAGATTTATGGCAATAACAGCTGGTGCTCTGGTTACAGCCCTCGTTCAAAGTTCCAGCGCAACCACTGTTATTACAGTGGGTTTTGTAAACAGTGCCCTGATGACCCTGCAGCAGGCTGTGGGAGTGGTTCTGGGGGCAAACATTGGAACTACCATTACAGGTCAGCTTATTGCCTTTAAAATTACCGCTTATGCTTTCCCTATGATCGCGGTTGGTTTTGCTGTTTCCGCGTTTTCCAAAAACACAAAAAGACAGATGTGGGGCAAGGTAATAATGGGGCTCGGGTTGTTGTTCCTGGGTATGACCACAATGAGCGGTATAATGAAACCGCTTCGCGGAAGTGCTCCAGTCAGGGAATTCTTTACAACATTCAGCTCAAATCCAATTCTGGCCATACTTGCCGGAACACTTGTTACAGTATTCGTACAGAGTTCCAGTGCCACAGTCGGCTTAACAATGACCCTTGCCGGCTCTGGGCTGATTGGTCTTCAGGGTGCGATATTTCTTGTTCTGGGCGATAACATCGGAACCACTATTACAGCTCAGCTTGCTGCGCTTGGAAGCAACAGGGCGGCAAAACAGGCTGCAATGGCTCACACTCTGATCAATGTGATTGGTGCTGTGTATTTCGCCCTTCTAGCCCTTGATGAGAACGGCTTTTTCATGAGGCTTGTAAGGCGTACTTCATCTGACGCAATGAGGCAGGTTGCAAACGCACACACCATGTTCAACGTTGTTAATGTGCTGTTGTTCATACCACTTGTTCCGGCACTTACAAAGTTGTGTAGGGTTATTGTTCCTTCCGGTAGCGATGAAGACCCGTCAGAGTCTGATCTAATCCTCGACTCTAATCTGCTTGCAACTCCCGTTCTGGCACTTGACAATATTGATCGTGAAGTGACAAAAATGGCCAGAATTTCCGGAAAAGGTGTCACTCAGGCTGCAGAGCATTTCCTTAGCGGAAAGCATTCCGCAAAGAAAATTATGAACATGGAAGATCGGGTAGATGATATGCAGAGGGATCTTACCGTGTATGCATCACAGCTGTTCAAGGAAAACCTGTCTTACGATCAGAGTTTAACTCTTCCTGTGGTTCTGCACACCATCAACGATATAGAAAGAGTTTCTGACCACGCTGTAAATATGGTTGAAGCAAGGCACAGGGTTGAAGGCAATATTCTTAACTCTGAAGGCCCCCTTACAACCGCTGCAGGAGAAGCTTTTGAGGTTCTGAAGGGAATGACAGAACAGGTGGTGGCCGCTCTGGAAACTCATGACCTGAAGGCAGCCCAGAAGGTTCTGATTCTTGAGGGCAGAATGAATCAGATAGAGAAAGAAGCAAGAGACAACTACGGTCACTCTCTTGCAACATACGGTGTTTCTAATCTTACAGGTCTTGCTATTCTTGACTTCATTGATTACTGCGAACGGGCCGGTGACCATTTGAAGAACATCGCCCAGTCTATTCTTGGAGGAGGTGTCTGGCATGGTCAGGAACCAGGAGAGTAGTTTTACCGTTGATCTGGACAGAATTGAAGAGGGTATCGCCGTTATTCTTGCCCCGGGTAGATTTCAGTGGCATCTTCCTCAGTCTTACCTGCCTGCAGGTGTTTCAGAGGGAATGACAATAACAGTTACACTGAAGAACAACGAACGGGCAACCAGCGCAAGGCTGGAACGGATAAGAGCTCTGCGGAGCGATCTGGAGAACCGGTGAAGCAGAATTACACTGGTAAACTGATTCTGGTAGCAACTCCAATAGGCAATTTGGAAGATATGTCTCCCAGGGCACTGGAGGTGTTAAGCTCAGCCGATGTGGTAATGGCTGAAGACACTAGGCGTACAGGCAGGTTTGTTCCCGAGAAAAAACGTCTTTACAGCTGTCATGACCACAACATACAGGGCAGGCTTCCACAGATTGAACAGTTTCTTCTTCAGGGGGCAACAGTGGCCATGGCAAGTGATGCCGGAACCCCCGGAGTGTCCGACCCGGCTTACAGAGCAGTGGGCCTTGCCGTTGAAATCGGGGCTGAAGTAACTATGATTCCCGGTCCTTCAGCCGTTATAATGGCTCTTGTCGTTTCAGGTTTGCCCACGGACAGGTTTGCTTTTGAAGGGTTTCTTCCTTTCAAAAAAGGAAGAAGACGGCGAAGGATTGAACAGATGGCCGGGTATACAGGAACCATTGTTTACTACGTGGGACCGCATCACCTGTCTTCTGTTCTTGAGGTTCTGCTTTCTATTTTTGGAGACAGAAGATGCTGTGTCGCGCGGGAACTGACCAAGCTGCACGAGGAAACTGTGCGAGGAACTCTTTCAGGTCTTCTGGAGGTATACACATCCTCGGTACCCCGTGGGGAAATAACTCTTGTGGTGGAAGGAGCTTCAGGTTGAACCTTCACAAAGTGAGAATGGCATTTAAAGGGCTGCTTCGGCCGGTTATTCCTTTTCTTGTAAAGCTGGGGGTTACTCCTGCCGCTGCCACTGTCTCCGGTCTTCTTATCACAATTGTAGCTTCGTATTTTGTGTGGAAAGGAAGCTATCTGACTGGAGGAGCCATTCTTATTCTCGGCAGTCTGTTTGACGCAGTTGACGGCAGTATCGCCAGATTAACTGATTCGTCTTCCAAGGCCGGTGCCGCCCTTGATTCAATTATGGACAGGGTAGGAGAAATTGTAGTTTTAACTGCGGTGCTTGCCGGAAAAGCCGGAAGTGAACATGATAGCTTGTTGTATATTATTCCTGCGGCTATGGGCGGCTCGCTTCTGGTAAGCTACGTTCGAGCCCGTGCCGAGGGGCTTGGTATTGATTGCAGTGTTGGTCTGTTCACCAGAACGGAACGGCTGGTACTGGTTATTGCCGGTATAGTATTTTCTGCTTTCTGGGGAACTGCGGTTATTGTCTGGAGCTGTGCTGTTATTGCTGCAGGTTCCTGGTTTACCGCATTGCAGAGGTTGTTGAAAGTTACACGGGACGGGAAGGGGATTCCCCTGGACTAGGGGCATCTTTATCCCTGCAAACATTATACCCTTCGAGGGAGGATATTGAATGTCGAAAAAAGTTAGAGTGGCCATTATCGGAGTGGGCAACTGTGCCAGCAGTCTTGTTCAGGGTGTAGAGTACTACAAGCACGCCAAAGACGAAGACAAGGTTCCAGGTCTTATGCACGTGAATCTCGGCGGCTACCATGTGAAAGACGTAGAATTCGTGGCGGCATTTGATATCAACGCTACAAAGGTGGGGAAAGATCTCAGCGAGGCTATCTATGCCGATCCCAACTGCACTATAAAGCTCTGTGATGTTCCGAAAGTTGGAGTTACCGTAAGCAGGGGTATGACACACGATGGTATAGGCAAGTACCTCAAGCCTGTAATTGAAAAGGCTCCCGGACCAACAGCAGACATCGTAAGCATTCTTAAAGAAACAAAAACAGACGTGGTTGTAAGCTACTTGCCCGTAGGCAGCGAAGAGGCAACCAAGTGGTATGTAGAGCAGATTCTTGAAGCAGGGTGCGCTTTCGTTAACGCTATTCCTGTTTTCATTGCCCGCGAGCCGTACTGGCAGAAACGCTTCCGCGACAAAAACCTTCCGGTCATGGGAGATGATATCAAGAGTCAGGTTGGGGCAACCATTCTTCACCGTGTTATGACCAGGCTTTTTGAAGATCGCGGTGTAAGGCTTGACCGTACTTACCAGCTTAATGTTGGAGGAAACACTGATTTCCTTAACATGCTTGAGCGCGAGCGTCTTGAATCGAAGAAGATCAGCAAAACCAACGCTGTTACCAGCCAGATTCCCGGTGGAATAGCTCCCAGGAATGTTCACATCGGTCCAAGTGACTACATCGAGTGGCTTGACGACAGGAAGTGGTGTTACATCCGTATGGAAGGAACCAGTTTCGGCGATGTTCCTCTTAACATAGAAGCCAAACTTGAGGTATGGGACAGCCCTAACAGCGCCGGTGTTATCATCGATGCTGTCCGCTGTGCAAAGCTCGCTCTTGACAATGGTCTCAGCGGCTCAATTGAAGCTCCGTCAAGCTATTTCTTCAAGTCTCCTCCTGTGCAGTACTACGATGACGAGTGTCACAGAATGACAGAAGAGTACATCAGCACCTACGGTAACAAGAAAGCTGACAGCAAAGCTGAAGAGAAGTAGAAGAAAATTGCCCGGACTTTTCGTAACCTTTGAGGGCGTGGAAGGCTCGGGCAAGTCCTCCAGATGCAGAATTCTGATACAGGCCCTTCAGGCTGTCGGGTACGAAGTTGTTTTTACCCGGGAGCCAGGCGGGCCTGATGTTTCAGAGAAAATCAGGTCGCTCCTGTTGAACCCGGAGCTTGATGTTCCCCCTCTGTCAGAGTTAATGCTTTATTTTGCCAGCAGGGCGGCCAATGTAGAGAGAATTATCCTTCCCGCATTGAAAGCAGGAGGTATAGTGTTGTGTGACAGGTTCAGCGATGCCACCTTTGCTTATCAGGGATGGGGCCGAGGTCTTCCTGTTGAAGAGATGAGAAAGGTGAACACTCTGGCCACTGGAGGCCTGGCTCCCGATCTGACTGTTCTTATGGATCTTGACCCGGAAGAGGGCTTCAGAAGAATGAATCTCTCCGGAAGAAAGCTTGACCGGATAGAAAAGGAGCATCTTTCTTTTCACAGAAAGGTAAGAGTCGGTTACCTTGCCCTTGCCGAAGAGGAACCGGAACGCTTCCTTGTTGTAGACGGTATGCTGGAGGAACAAAAGCAGGACTCTGTAATACTGAAAGAAGTTCTCAGAAGACTGCCCACAGAAGATAGAAGGGTGATAGATATATGAAAGACCTTGTGCCGGGATGGATTGCTGTTACAACGGGTATGCTGCTGCTGACAACAGCACTGGTGCTTGGCCTTCCACCGGTTGCCCAGGCCGGTGACGAAGAAACACCAGCAGCGAGAGCTTCTTCTCTGGAGCTTTTTTTTGATGTTTACGGTATTACCAGATCTTCGTATGTAGATACTCTGGAGAGCAGGGAGCTTGTAGAGGAAGCACTGCAGGGAATGCTGCAGTCTCTTGACCCCAACAGCGTGCTTCTTACTCCCGAAGAATTCGAGAACCTTCAGATACAGCTTGAAGGGTCTTTTGAAGGTGTAGGTATCACCCTGGGGCAGCGTGACAACTGGCTTACTGTTATTTCTCCCATTGAAGGAACCCCTGCTTACAGGGCTGGAATGAAGGCCGGTGATCGTATTGTAAAAATAGACAGTATGTCCACAGAAGGAATAACAACCACCGAGGCGGTTTCTTTTATCAGGGGTCCAGGGGGCACCGTGGTGAACCTCACAGTGGAAAGACCTGGTATGGATGAGCCTATTGTGTTTCCAATCGAGAGGGATGTTATTGATTTTCCTTCGGTTTCTGCCAGTTTTATGGTTGAACCTGGCATTGGATACGTTCGTCTCTCCAGGTTCAGCGAAGAATCTGCCACAGAAGTCTACGATGCAATAACAGAGTTAAGAGATGAAGGCGCAGAGAGTATGATTCTTGACCTGCGGGGGAATCCAGGCGGTCTGATGCTTCCTTCCATTGATGTTGCCGACATTTTTCTTCCTGCAGGTGCAGTTGTTGTTACCACCAGAGGGCAGGCTGTGGGAGAATACACATACAGAACAAGAAGGGGAGTTCTGTACAGCGGTAATACTGTTCTTCTTGTGGATGGAGGCAGTGCCAGTTCTTCAGAAATACTCTCAGGTGCTCTTCAGGATCAGCACGCCGCTACTTTAATAGGAACCAGAACCTTTGGGAAGGGTTCTGTTCAGTCTCTGTCTGATCTGGGAGAATATCCCGGGCTTGGGCACTACGGAGTAAAGCTTACCACTGCAAGGTACTACACCCCCAACGGCAACAGCATAGACAGAACCCTTCGGGATGATTTTATGGAATCCGGCGCAGAAGAAACCTGGGGCATCATTCCAGACATAACAGTTGAACCGGATTCTTTCGGTGTGGCTCTTGTTGCCGAGCTGGAGCTTGACGGGCACTTTTTCAGTTTCGCAGTAGATTACACTCTGGAGAACGATGTTTCTCTTGATTTCTGGCCAGATGAAACAGTCCTGCAGTCTTTCCGGGAGTATATGGACGCAGAGGATATCGAATACACAGATGAGGAATTTGCCGAGAGCAAAGCGTACATAGAACGGGCTCTTCTCCGTGAGATTGCTCTTCGCGAATGGCCTCTTAACCATTTTTACGAGGTAACGGCTCCCCACGACGATGTTATTGTCAGGGCAGTGGAGTTCCTTGCGGAGGATCAGTAACCATGGTTATAAAGTTCGGTACATCCGGCTGGAGAGGTGTAATTTCCAGGGAATTTACCTGGAGCAGGGCCATGGCAGTGGCAGATGCCATTGCAGTCAGGCTGCTGGAAACCGGGCACTCAACAATAGCTGTGGGGGGTGACTGCCGCTTTCTTTCTCCCGAGCTGGCAGAAGCAGCCGCTCACAGACTGGCTGGGTACGGGTTCAAAGTGTATCTCTCGGAACGAAATGTACCCACACCTGTGTTGTCACACGCTTGCAGGAAACTGAGCCTTGGGGGCGTTATAAATTTCACCGCCAGCCACAACCCGCCTGTGTACAACGGTATCAAGTTCAGCCCCTTTCATGGTGGGCCAGCAAACGGGAAAGACACTTCAAGAATAGAAGAACTGGTTGCCACAGGCGCAGTACCGAACAGCACCATCGGGGGAACCGTAAAAGTTGTTGACTTTATCACCCCATATCTGAAAGACATCGATGGGTTAATAAACCCGGAAGTTTTCAGGAAAGCAGATTCTCTCAGAGTTGTTTACGACGCATTCAGTGGAGCTGGAAGTGGTGTTCTCGATCGTAAGTTTATAGAGCTTGGAGCTTCTGTCAGGGTTCTTAACGGAAAGCGTGACCCGCTTTTTGCCGGGCGCCAGCATCCAGAGCCTGGCGAGCAGTGTCTTTCCGATCTGTCACAGAGTGTGGTAAGAAGCGGGGCTTCGCTGGGTGTTGCCACCGACGGTGACGCTGACAGGTTCGGCATTGTTGACGAGGAAGGTAACTTTATTACACCCCACGACTTCATGGCTCTGCTGGTTGACTATCTGGCAGAATCCGGACACGCAGGCAGGGTTGTTCGTTCCATAACAACCGGCAGCCTTCTGGACAGGGTGGCTCAGGCAAGAGGCCTTGAGGTAAAAGTTACACCTGTTGGTTTCAAGTATCTTGGCGCGGAGATTATTTCTGGTGGTGTTCTGCTGGCAGGCGAGGAGAGCGGCGGGCTTTCCCTTGGAACACATGTACCTGAAAAAGACGGTGTTCTTGCGGGTCTTCTGGCTGGTGAAATTGTGTGTTACTACGGTCAGGGCCTCGGTTCTCTTCTGCAGAAGCTCTGGAGCAGGTATGGGCGATTATTCAACACCAGGCTTGATCTTCCTCTTGATTCTGTTATGAAAGACTACATTCTGAAGAACCTGTTTCAATCCGACAAAAAGCAGGCAGCAGGGCTTCCAGTGAAGCGCATAGACAGAACAGATGGTGTTCAGCTTGTGTTTGATGAAAACACCTGGGTGCTTGTAAGGCTCAGCGGGACGGAACCGCTGGCGAGAGTTTATGTTCAATCCACAGACCTTGCAGAGAACACAAGAATAGCCGAAGCGCTTGCTGATGAATTCAGAGGGAACACCCAATGAGGCTAATTGAAGAGACACTGTCTATACCGATTAACTCTATTCCTCGGGGAACGACCAGAGAAACTTTTACAATACAGATGAATAAAGTTCCGTGGGATATTCCCGATGCTGATATCTGCTCGGAAGAGGGTATTCTTGATCTTGATATTGTCAGAACCGAGTATGAAATAATAGTTAAAGGTTTTCTTGATGCAGAGTTTACTGTACCATGTGCCAGGTGCCTTACTCCCGTTGTTTTTCCGGTAGCAGAGGAGATTGAAAGAATGTATTCGTGGAACCCGGATATGCTTTCAGACCCTGAAGTTGAACCGGTCTCGCACAATGACGGAACAGTTTGTATATTAGACCCCGTTCGTGAGGCGATTATTTTTTCCCTGCCTGCAATGCCGCTCTGCAAACCAGATTGCAGAGGGCTGTGTCCCAGTTGCGGGGTTAATCGTAATTTTGAAGAATGTGAACACGGTTTCGAAGCCTGATCTTCGAGCGATAAATGAAAGTGAGAATCAGATGCCCGTTCCAAAAAGAAGGCACTCTTCCACAAGGCGCGACAAAGGTCGTACCCACTGGAAGATAGAAGTCAGGTCTACCAGTGTGTGTCCCCAGTGCGGCGAGCCTAGGCTGCCCCACCGGGTTTGTAAGCACTGCGGTTATTACAACGGTCGCCAGGTTACAGAGCCTGTTGAAGACTAGTACTGAACTTGGCTGAATCAGTTGTTGTGGCACTTGATGCCATGGGTGGTGATCACGGCCCCGGCGTTGTTGTAGACGGGGCCGTGAGGTTTTTCAAGGAAAGCCCCAGGAAATTACAGAAGAATGTAAAGATAATACTGGTGGGCCATCAGGATACGGTTGCCAGGTTGCTTTCCGCAACCGGAGGTCAGAAGTACCCCATTGAAATCAAACACGCTTCGCAGGTTATCTCTATGGATGACCATCCGGCGGAAGCACTGAAACAAAAGCCTGACAGTTCCATGATGGTCATGGCAGACCTTCAGCGCAGGGGAACAGCCAACGCAATGGTAAGCCCGGGCAACACCGGTGCAATGATGGCAAGCAGTATGTTTGCCCTCGGAAGAATCAAAGGTATCTCGCGTCCTGCACTTGCCAGCACCATCCCGACTATTGGCAATCCAACAATTCTTGTGGATGTTGGTGCCAATGTAGGCTGCCGTCCTCAGCTTCTGTACAAGTTCGCCTTCATGGGAAGCATCTACTCAAAACTGGTTTTTGGGGTGGAACAACCCAAGGTTTCTCTGCTTAATGTAGGAAGTGAATCGTCGAAGGGTCCTTCGGATATAAAGGAGGTTTACAGCATGCTGTCAAAAGCTCCTCTGAATTTTGCAGGTAACATTGAGGGCAATGGTATTCTTATGGGCGATGCAGATGTGATTGTGTGTGACGGTTACACAGGCAATGTTCTGGTAAAGTTTATCGAATCCATTGCGTCTATGGTGGGAGGAACCCTTTATCTGGAGATGAAAAAACAGTGGACTTCCAGGATGGGTTATGTGTTCATGAAACCGTCTTTTAACAAGCTCTGGAAAAAATTTGATGCTGCCGAGTACGGTGGAGCCCCGCTTCTGGGTCTTAACGGGGTGGCCATAGTGGCCCACGGAAGCTCTTCCGCACTTGCTATAAGAAATGCTGTATCTGCTGCCTGCGACTTCAGGCGCAGCGGTGCAGTGGAAGCTATCAGAGACAAGATGGCTGAACTAATGGAGGAGGAAAAAGCTGTTGAATGAGCGACACGCCTATATCAAAGGTACAGGACATTTTGCTCCGGAACCTGTTCTTACAAACGATGATCTTTCAAAGATGGTTGACACGAATGATGAATGGATAACATCAAGAACCGGTATCAAGCAGCGTCATATTGCTCCCGATGACATGGCGAACAGCGACATGTCTTACGAAGCAGCCCTAAGAGCTATGAAAGACGCCGGCTGGAAACCCGAGGATGTTCAGGCTGTTTTTCTTGGAACGGTAACACCAGACTATTCTTTTCCCAATACAGCTGCACTTGTTGCTGATCGTCTGGGTCTTAGCAGGGTACCATGTTACGATTTTGAGGCTGGCTGTAGTGGTTTTATATACGGTTTGATACAGGCAAAGGCATTTATTACCTCCGGTCTGCTTGACAGAGTTATTGTGATTGGCGCCGAGAAACTCTCCTCAATCACCGACTGGGAAGACAGGAACACCTGTGTTCTGTTCGGAGACGGAGCCGGAGCAGCCTGCATAGGCAGCGAGGGCCCTGGAGGGCTGCTAGGCGGTTTTCACTGGGGAAGTGACGGCTCTCTTGGTCATCTTCTCGATCAGCCCGCAAGCGGATCAAGGCAGCCCATAACCCACGAGGCTATTAACAATAAAGACGACAAAATTCATATGGCTGGCGGTGAAATAATGAAGAGTGCGGTAAGGGCCATGAGAGATTCAGCTCTTAAAGCCCTGGAAGAGGATGGACTTACCTACAAGGATGTGAATCTTCTTATCTCGCACCAGGCAAATGTAAGAATCATAGAATCTACAGCCAGAGTTCTCAGGCTTGAGTGGAAAGATGTGTATGTAAACATCGATCAGTACGGCAACACATCCAGTGCTTCTATTCCAATCGCCATGGATGAGGCGCTGCACAATGGAACCATAAAGCCCGGCTTTAAAGTTGTACTGGCTGCTTTTGGTGCAGGCCTTACCTGGGGAGGTATTGTTGTGAGGTGGAGTGATGAATCTTAACGCTACAGCGGTTGTTACAGGCGCGGCCCGGGGAATTGGCTTTGAGATCGCAAAGAAACTCATAGATACAGGTTGGACTGTTGCTGCACTGGACATGCTGGAAGATGACCTTAACAGGTCTGCTTCGGAACTTGGAAGTATGTACAAGCCGTACACCGTCAACATCACCGACACACAGCAGCTCACTGCTGTGGCAGCTTCTATAGGAAAAGAGCTGCCGGTGGTTAAGGGCATCGTAAACAACGCGGGTATTACCCGTGATGCACTGATGATGCGTATGGGCGAAGATCAGTGGAATATGGTTATTGATGTAAATCTTACTGGAGCGTGGAAGGTAACCCAGGCTTTTATGAGGTCTCTTATCAGAGCTCGCGAAGGCAGTATTGTAAGCATTTCATCGGTGGTCGGGCTTACAGGGTCTGCCGGTCAAACGAACTATGCTGCAAGCAAAGCCGGGCTTATTGGTATGTCAAAATCTCTAAACAGAGAGCTGGCAGCCAGAGGTATCACTGTGAATGTGGTGGCACCAGGATTTATTGAAACGGAAATGACAAAAAAGTTATCGGAGGAGGTACGCAGCGACTATCTTTCAAGGATTCCTGCGGCCAGGCTGGGGCTGCCCGTTGAAATTGCTGAAGCTGTGGCATTTCTCATGAGCCCCTCAGCCAAGTATATTACCGGTGTTGTGCTGCCCGTTGATGGCGGTCTTACCACCTGAGAAAGGAAAGATATGTCTTTAGAAAACCGTATCGCCGAAATTATCGTAAGTCGTCTTAATGTTAAGCCGGAGGAAGTAACAAACTCTGCCAGCCTTAAAGATGATCTTGGAGCTGACTCTCTTGACATGGTTGATCTTATGATGGATCTCGAAGATACATTTAATCTCAAGATTTCAGATGAAGATGGAAACAAACTTCAGACCGTTGGCTCTGTTGTTGAATTCCTGAAAGAAAAAGGCATAACAGCCTAGAGAAACGCAGTTTATGAATTGCCGGCAAATCGCCGCAGCCGGAGGGGTGTGGCGATTTGCCGGATTAAAGTACCTGGAGGAATTCCGTGTCTGATAAACGGGTAGTTGTCACCGGTCTGGGCGTTTTCAGCCCAATAGGAAATACAGTGTCTGAGGCCTGGGGGAATGCCGTGGCTGGAAACAGCGGTATCGTAAGATTGTCTACGATAGACCCGGAACAGTTTACCAGTCAGGTTGCCGGCCAGGTGAAAGACTTTGACCCTGTTGAACTGCTGGGTGCCAAAAATGCCAGAAGGAACGACAGATACACACAACTTGCAATGGCTGCGGCCGAACAGGCATGGGCCGATTCCGGGCTTTCAGAGGTGTCCATTGATCCAGAGCGTGTGGGAGTTATCATCGGTTCAGGGGTTGGCGGTATGGCTACTTTTGAAAAGCAGCACACTGTTGCTATGAACAGGGGGCCTGGAAGAATCAGCTCTTTGTTTGTGCCCATGATGATCAGCAACATGGCTGCAGGGCAGGTTGCTATCGACCTGAATGCCAAAGGGCCTAACTTCGCAACGGTTACCGCGTGTGCTTCCAGTTCCCACGCGATTGCATCTTCCGTAGATGCGATTCGTCTTGGCAGGGCTGAAGTAATGGTTACCGGTGGCAGCGAGGCGCCGCTTACCATGATGAGTGTCGGCGGTTTCTGTTCAATGAAAGCGTTGTGTACCGCATTCAATGATGAGCCTGAGAAATCATCCAGACCATTCGACAGAGACAGGTCCGGGTTTGTTATTGCGGAAGGTGCCTGTATTATTGTTCTTGAAGAGTTGTCTCATGCGGAAGCCAGAGGAGCTCATATCATTGCAGAGATTTCAGGTGTTGGTATGTCCTGCGATGCGCACCATATAACAGCTCCTGCACCAGGCGGGGAGGGGTGCGCCAGGGCCATGAGAATGGCAATGAGTGACGCCGGAATGACTATGTCAGATATTGATTATGTGAATGCCCACGGAACCTCAACTCAGCTCAACGATGTCAACGAGACGGATGCGATCAAGGCGGCTCTTGGCAGCCATGCGAAGGAAGTTATGGTGTCAAGCACAAAATCAACACACGGGCATATGCTTGGGGCCACAGGTGCTATGGAAATTATGCTTACATCCCTAGCCTTGAGTCACGGGCTTGTGCCGCCAACCTCAACTCTAGAGAACCCGGGCGAAGGGTGTGATCTTGATTACGTGCCGAAAAAAGCAAGAAAAGCAGATATACAGTGTGCTCTCAGCAATTCTCTTGGTTTTGGCGGGCACAATGTCTGTATAGCTCTTCGCAAGTACAAAGGCGATAGCTGAATACAGATAAAAGAGACGACCTGAAGCGGCTATTTGGCCGCTCCGAGTTGTTGCGTATTGCTCTTACTCACAGATCTGTTTCCCATGCGGAAAACAACGAGCGTCTTGAGTTCCTGGGCGATGCGGTTATAGAGCTTGCTGTGAGGTGGGGGCTTGTTTCGGACAATTCTGAGGCTTCCGAAGGTGAGCTTACCAGAATGAAGATAGGTCTTGTAAGGAAAGCTACCCTTGCAAGATGTGCAGACAGGTTGGGATTGAGAGAGAGTATAGTGACCGGAATAGCTTTTGGCAGTGGGCCTGTTCCAGATGCCGTGGCTGCAGATGCCTATGAAGCAGTAGTTGGAGCTTTGTTTGTTGACTCGGGGTTCAGCAGTGCATTTCGTTTTGTCATGGAAACCCTTTTGTCAAAAGAAGAGATCAGCAGTTCCGGTGATGCTAAAACGGTTCTTCAGGAATACTGTCAAGCCAGGGGAGGGTCTTTGCCTGTATACACAACGGATTTAACAGCCGGGCCATCTCATGATCCGGTTTTTTATATCAGCGTATCAGTAAAAGGTTTAGTGCTGGGCACCGGCCGGGCATCAAGTAAAAAAAAGGCACAGGAACTGGCGGCTGCAGAAGCACTTCAGGCCCTTGAAGGGAAGGACTAAATGAACTATATGCTTAATGAAGATTTACAGGCTATAAAAGAAATCTGTATTGAAATAGGAGAGAAACACATTCTTCCCATAAGAGCAGAGCTTGACGAGGAGAACAAGTTTCCAAGAGAAATCATGAATATTATGGCACAGAGTGATCTGTTCACCATATACATTCCCGAGGAATATGGTGGAACCGGTATGGGCAGTATGGCACTTGCTGTGGCCACAGAAGAGCTAAGCCGCTACTGCGGTGGCGTTGCTGTGTCTTACGCAGCCAATGCTCTGGGTGCCATGCCTATTCTTCTCATGGGCTCGGAAGCACAGAAGAAGAAGTATCTTCCACAGCTCGCCTCCGGAGAAAAGCTCTGTGCGTTTGCACTTACCGAGCCTGAAGCCGGAAGCGATGCAGGTGGCGTAAAAACAAGAGCTATTAAAGACGGCGACCACTACATACTAAATGGAACAAAGCAGTGGATTACCAACGGCGGCGAGGCTCAGATCTACACTGTTATTGCTCTTACAGACCCTGAAAGAGGTGCCCGCGGAGCAAGTGCATTTATCGTTGAAGAGGGTACCCCTGGTTTCAGCTACGGCAAGAAAGAGAACAAAATGGGTATTAGGGCTTCCGCCACCCGGGAGCTTATTTTTGAAGACTGCAGAATACCCGCGGAAAACCTTATTTCACGCGAGGGGTTTGGATTCATGGTTGCAATGAAGACCCTTGATAATTCCAGGCCAGGGGTGGCAGCTCAGGCGGTTGGAATAGCCCAGGGCGCTCTTGATGAAGCTTTGAAATATTCCAACGAAAGAAAGCAGTTTGGAGTGAAGATAAACTCATTCCAGGGGCTTCAGTTCATGCTTGCAGACATGGGAACCCAGATCGAGGCTGCCAGGGCTCTTACTTATACTGCCGCAGGCCTGATAGACAGTGGGGCAAAGAATTTCAACAAGGTTTCCGCAATGGCGAAGGTGTTTGCTAGTGATGTTGCCATGAAGGTAACAACTGATGCTGTTCAGATTCTTGGAGGGTACGGTTACATGAAAGAATATCCTGTCGAGAAGATGATGCGCGATGCTAAAATTACACAGATCTATGAGGGAACAAACCAGATACAGAGAAGTGTAATAGCCAAAGCAATGATAAAAGAAGCACACAGAAAGTAGGAGTGATGAAGTTCGTTGTTGCCGTAAAGCAGGTACCGGACACTGCAGAGGTCAGGATTGACCCGGAAAGGGGTACCCTGATTCGCGATGGTGTGCCGTCGATAATGAATCCCTTTGACACATATGCTCTGGAAGAGGCAATGAGGTGGCGTGATGAGCTGGGAGGAGTGGTAACAGTTATTACCATGGGCCCTCCACAGGCGGAATCGGTGCTCAAAGAGGCAATTTCCATGGGAGCAGACGATGCCATACTCATAAGCGACAGAGCTTTTGCAGGTGCCGATACATGGGCCACCAGCCACACACTGGCTGCTGCTGTGGTACAACTCGGTGATGTTGATGTTGTGTTCTTTGGCAAGCAGGCAATTGACGGGGATACGGCACAAACAGGTCCAAGCGTTGCGGCATCTCTTGACTGGCCTCAGGTTACATTTGTGGGAAAGGTCAGAGAGCTGAACAAGGATTTTATCACAGCCGAGCGATATGTTGAAACAGGTATGCAGGTTGTGCAGGCCCAGCTTCCGGTTGTGCTTACAATCCTGAAAGATGCCAATGTTCCAAGGGTACCTTCTCTCCGGGGAAAGATGAAATCGAGGAAGGCTCAGATACCTGTGTGGAAACTCAGCGATCTCGGTCTCACCGAGGCAGAGACCGGGCTTAACGGGTCTCCCACAAAAGTTGTGGTAACAGCCACTCCTGAAGCCAGAACTGGCGGTCAGATACACGAGGGTAGTACGGAAGACCTTGTCACAAGGCTTGCTGATCTGCTTCTTGGAGAAGGGGGTGAGGCTTAGCATGAGTGGATTCCTCGAAATAAAAGACAGCTGTACAGGTTGTGGTATCTGCGTGAAAACCTGTCCTGTTCAGGCTCTCTCCATCAACGATAACAAAAGAGCTGTTGTTTCAGATGCGTGTACGCTGTGCAGTATCTGTGTGGATTCCTGCCCGTTCCAGTCCCTTGCCGTTCATCATTCATTCGGCGGTAATGAAGAACAGCTGGCGAAGTATTCAGGAATTCTTGTTCTGTGTGAAATGAGAAACGGCTCTCCGGACAGAAGCACATATGAGCTTCTGGGAGAGGCACGAAAGCTTTCAGCAGGTGAAAAAGAAGTGTCTGTTCTGCTTGTAGCAGCTGATCCGTCTGATGCTCCGGAGAAACTTATCCACGCAGGAGCAGATCGGGTAATAGTGGCTGAACACAGCAGCTTTGAGCACTTCTCAACAGAACCCTGGAGCAGCGTTCTCACCCATGTAATTACCGAGTATATGCCTGAGATAGTTCTGGCAGCTGCAACCACAACAGGCAGAGATGTTATGCCCAGAGTTTCTAAAATACTCGATACAGGTCTTACCGCAGATTGTACCGATCTTAAAATCGATGCAGACAGCGGTATGCTTATGCAGACCCGCCCAGCGTTTGGTGGAAACATCATGGCTACAATCGTGTGTGACAGAACCAGACCGCAGATGTCAACGGTACGGCCCGGCGTAATGAAACCAATGGAGATTGATACATCCAGAATCGGAGAAGTTGTTAGTCTGCAGGTTACAGAGGAGATGACAAGGAACAGATCAAAGGTTCTTGAGTTCGTTCCGTCTGCCGGAGACGAAGTTGATATTACCGAAGCCGAGGTAGTTATCTCTGGTGGCAGGGGGATGAAAAATCCAGAGAACTTCAGCATTCTTCACGACCTGGCTCATCTGCTTGGCGGAACTGTAGGGGCAAGCCGTGCAGCTGTAGACAACGGCTGGATCGAATACCCCAGACAGGTTGGTCAAACAGGAAAAACTGTTCAGCCTAAAACATACCTTGCCGTAGGCATTTCCGGGGCAGTTCAGCACCGGGTTGGTATGCAGTCTTCAGACACCATCTATGCTGTTAACAAAGACCGCGATGCAAACATATTCCAGTTCTGCACCGAAGGTTTTGTAGGGGATCTGTTTGAAATAATCCCCGCTCTGGTTAAAGAGATAGAGAAACGCAGAGGATAGACTGCGTTGAACGATTCAGAAGCCCCTGTGGTGTTCGAGAAGTATTCGGCCACAGGGGTTCTTCATGTACATACTACCAGGTCTGATGGATACGGAGAACCGGAAGAAATTGTTCAGGCAGGCGTCAAAGCCGGGCTGGATTTCATTGCGTTTAATGATCACAGAAATCTTACACTTATGGAGGAAGGCTGGCACGGCAGGGTCACTGGTGGACTGATGTCTATTATTGGTGCCGAACTGCAGCACACAGATTTGAAAAGTCACCTTCTTGTTTACGGTGTAGAGAGCATAAGGCCTGTGGGCCACATACTGGATCAGCTAAACACTGTTCTTGATATGAACGGTATTGCCATAATAGCCCACCCGGTTGAAATGAGGCCATTTGTTCCAGGAATCGGGGAGTACCCCTGGGGCTTTGGAACAGAGCCTCCTGTCAGCGGTGTTGAAGGCTGGAACTGGATGAGCAGCTGGAAGGGAAGGCTTAGCTTGTTTAACGCCTGGAGCCGGATACACCATCCGGATAAAAAGGTAGTGAGCCCGCCGGAAGAGGCTGTTGATATGTGGTTTGAAACAGGAGGCTGTCTTATCGGTGGTGCCGATGCCCACGCTCATCGTTTTTTAGGCAAAGAAATTTTCGGTTACGAAATGCTTTTCAGCAGAGTTAGAACTCACCTTCTTCTAGACAAACCATTCACAGAACCAGGCCAGTTTACAGAGGCACTCAGGTACGGAAAGTGCTTTGTAAGCAACGCCATAGCAGGAGACGCTTCCGATTATCGGTCTGCTGTTTACCATGGGGAACTGTATCTGAAACTTCCGGATGATTGTGAGGTAGTAATTAAACAGTACAGAGAACCCCAGGCAGACGCGGTGGCTCTGAACAAGGGAACGCACAATCTGGGCCAGGTTACCCTTCCTGTTTGTGTTGAAGTACGCAGGAACCATCGAACGTGGATTGTACAGGGGTTGGGTGCAGAACAGGCTAACTGAAGGGAAGAGGCAAAGCGATGAAAGCACTGGTTCCATGGCTTACAGTTGTACTGGCATGCTGTGTATCCGCTTCCCCGGTTGATACAGCATACGATCTGCTTGACGCTGTTGCGTGGCAGGACGGCTATGCTCTGGAGGGTCTTGTTTCCAGCGATCTTTACACAGCGTTTACAGAATTTATCGATCAGATAAGGGCACTTCACGATGAGGATCCTGTTCTTGTAGAGAGCATTCTTCAGAGCAGGTACAGAGGAAGAATAACTGTTGCGGATTTCGAATCTCTGAACAATCAGGAGATCCTCGGGGTACTTCTGGGCGAAGTTGTTATTCAACCGGATGAACAGGTAATGCGTGAAACAGCCGAGATGGAAGGAAGGATCGCCACAGTTGTCATTTACTATTTCAACGGAGCTTCCGTCTCTTTCGATATGGTGTGGGAAGACGGAGACTGGCGGATAACAGACACAAGCCTTCTCGCCTACCTGTTTCACTGACAGACCATAGTTATCATTTACTGAAGTACTTTCCCGTCCAGGGTGCCTCAGGCAGACTTGACTATGTGTATCTATCGTAAACCTGCTGCTCCAATCGTTCCTCAGCCAGTTGACATTAGAATCGGCCGGGTTAATCTTGCAAAGTAGGAGAGAGGAAGGCACAGTGAAAACAGTAATCATCTTCATCCTGTTGTTTGTCTCTGCGGTTGCAGCAGATAACATGAGTAATGCTCCGGCAATTGAGTGGGAGAGGCTGTATGGCTCGACTTTTCTTGATGTACAGGAAACTTATAACGGTGATTATGTAGTCGCCGGACGAAGATGGTACAACTATGCCAGAACAATATTCCTTTACTCACCGTCCGGTGAGAAGCTGTGGGAATCGTCCGTTTACCCCTATAACCGTGTGAGTTTTGCTGTGATACAATTGGAATCAGGTGATTTTATTGCCACCGGGTGCGGTACTTCTGATGAATCAAGCACACAGTACTCTCTATCCATCTACAAGATATCGTCAGACGGGCAAGCACTATGGTCAAAGGTATACGAGCTTGAGGACAACGGTAAAAGTTACGGGAGTGATATTGTTGAACTTCCTGACGGAGGTTTAGCCGTCTGTGGCAGGAAAGATCCAGTTGAAGGTATGGATCAGGCCTGGATTCTCCGTACCGATTCTCAGGGTGATACTCTCTGGACGAGGGAGTGGGGGTGGATCTACAACGACAAAGCACTGAAAGTGTTTTTCATTGACAACGGTCTTACGGTGATGACACAGGGGCGGCTTCAAGCAACATCTGGAGGTCCTCATCTTATCAGATATGACCTTGATGGGAATCTGCTCTGGGAAACTGACATTCCTGTACTCGCCGGTAGATACGCCCGGGATATATGCAGAGCATCAGACACAGGTTTCTTTTTGCTTGTAGACAATTTTATCACATGTATTGACCTTCAGGGAAACATGATAAGTTATGAACAGGCTGCAAATTCACGAACTGTAACTGGAAAAGAATTTATAGAAGAAATTCACAGTTGGGGAATATCCTCTACCATGGATGGAGGATATGTTTACTGCGGTATGTACTACTATCAGTGGCTCCCTGCCGGGCCGCACACTAAATATGGGTGGATAATCAGACGAGACAGCACAGGTAAGGATCTCTGGGGTGATTATATAACAGATCAGAATTGCACTGATATTTTCTCTGTGCGGCAATTGTCCCAGGGTGGCTATATTGCTGCTGGAAAGGTCTGGTCTCCTGAAGATGGTCAGCAGGGATTTCTGAGAAAGTATGCCCCGGAGACGGGTATTGAATCCGGTGATGTTTCTTCAACTTTTGGGATAACTGAGTTGTCTCCAAATCCCTTCTCTGCAGCCCTTGGCATTACCTTCAATCTTCCATCAGAGGCAAATGTTTCCATTATCGTGTACGATCTCGCCGGCAGAGTGGCATGTACAGTGGCAGACGGAGTATTTCCTGCAGGCAGCAGCACGTTGGAATGGGTTGCGCCAGATGAGCTTTCCAGCGGATGTTATCTGGTGCAGCTTGATATGGCAGACGGGCACGATATCAGGAACTGTGTTCTGCTGAGGTAATGGAAGCACATAAGGCTGTTCAGTACAAAGAACATCTTCCGAAGAAGGATGGCGGAGGACCGGGGACTCGAACCCCGAAGGGTGATTAGCCCGGCGGATTTCAAATCCGCTGCCTTACCAATTAGACTAGTCCTCCTCCGTAGTGCGCTAATTTATAATAATACAGAGCTCAGGTCAAATCTGTTGTTTCCCGGAGGTGGCTGTGTTTACCGAAGTTGAACTCAAGTATCAGGTTAGTGATTTTGCAGAGATAAAGAAGAAACTCAGAAGTACAGGTGCTGAACTGGTCTCGAAGCCGTCACAGGAAGAAAATGCAGTGCTTGATCTTCCAGATGGTTCGCTGGGGAATTCAAACGTACTTCTTCGCCTGCGGCAGTACCGGAATGAAGTAATACTTACTGTTAAAAAACCCGGTGCTTCAAGCTCCATGAAGATACGGAAAGAATACGAGACTGTCTTGTCGACTTCCTTCAAGAGTGCAATGGAATTGTTCGATGCCCTGGGGTACCGGCAGGTATTTCACTACAGTAAAACCAGGGAAATATGGTCTATGGGCGAAAATATTCACATCTGTCTGGACACACTGTTTTTCGGTAAATATGTAGAGGTGGAGGCAGACAGCATGAGCAGTGTCAGCAGTACATCTGAATTGCTTGGGCTTGACCTGCATAAAGGACTGAGTTCAAGCTACCGGAAGCTGCAGCATATGTACGGTTCCGGTGTTACTGAAAACAACGGGGAGATGTTTAACTCTTGACATAAGCATCTGTTGGTGGCATAAACCCGCCTGCGAGCAGGAAATGATAAGTACATGATATTTATATAAAAAGGAGATATACAGTGAATCAGCACAATGCACAGGAAAAGAAACTGAAAAGTGACATCCATGACAAGAACGAAATTCGCAAAGAGCTTGCATTCAGTTTGAATCAGCTTCACAGCTGGCAGGAGAAACTGACAACCATCAAAAACGTTCGTAAAGAAAAGAAGCTTGGCCGCACAGTGGTGCGCTACGCCAACTACATACACGAGCTGAAGCTGTTCCTTACTCCTGTTCTTGACGAACTGGAGAACAGAATCAAGGCAGAGATGGACTTCAGCGTTGACGAGATAAAGCAGTTCAGAGCAGAAATAAAGATGGAGACAGAACAGGCTGCACAGGCAAGGGTTGCATTTGAGAATGCGAAGAAGCTTCTTGAAAGCACAGAGGAAGACAAGCAGACAGAGCCTGAAGCTCTTGCGGCTGCGAAGCAGGCTTACAGCAAAGCGTTCAAAGCTTTCAGACTTGAGAAGGCAGAGCTTGAAGAGGCAAAGAAGGAACTGGCAAGTGAGCTTGTGGATCGGGAAGTGTTCAAGTACGAGCTGAAGAGAATAATGATCGAGCGACACTTCATGGCAGAGGTGTAGAGACCCGGTGGAAGTTTTTCCCGAGAAGAAAATAATAAACAGGGCGCTGCTGACAGCAGCGTCCTGTGTTGTTTTAAGCATCCCATTCATTGCTGCAGGGAAGAGTCTCGGTATTTTTCTTCCGGTTATAGCCGGTGGCGGAGCCATGTATTTTTTTATGTACACCCATCGCTATCGCAGAAGGGAAAAGGTTGTTTCAGCCGGTCTTAGCCCGGGAGTAAAAAAGACACTTGTAGAGAAGGTAACCTTTTACAACGATCTTTCCCCTGAAGACAAAGCTGTCTACGAGTCCAACATCGCTATATTTCTTTCAGAGCATTCGATCACCGGTGTTGACGGAATCGAGATTACAGACGAAGTAAGAACTCTTGTTGCTGCTTCAGCGGTAAGGCTTACATTCAGAAGGCCAGGGTGGGAGTACTACAATTTCGGTGAGATCCTGATCTACCCCGGGGGGTTCTCGCCAGAGGGAAACTACTCTACAAATAGTCAGGGTGGTTTTACTGCTGCGGGAATGGTGCATTCTCAGGGTGGAGTTATTCTGTCTCTTCCGCATCTACTGAACAGTTTTACCCACGACAACGATGGATTCAATGTTGGCTACCACGAGTTCGCACACGTTCTTGATGGCAGAAGACCGGACGGGATTCCCGATGAGCTCAGTCTTGGCAGCTACAAACCGTGGGCCCAGGCCATGCAGACCGAGTTTGAAAAAGTGCACCATCACCATTCAATACTAAGGGACTATGCCGGGACGAATCCAGCAGAGTTTTTTGCCTGTTCTGTAGAGTACTTCTTCGAAAAACCAGACAAGATGAAAGCGCGGGCTCCTGAAGTTTACAAACAGCTCTGTGAATTCTTTGGCCAGGATCCAGAACAAGATCAATAAAACAGTCAGTTCTTCTTGCCTGATGACCCGGGCTTCTTAAGTTCTATACCGGCTTTGCACATAGGGCACTCTTCCGGAGACCAGCTTTCAGCTTTTACAGTAAGCAGGGCACGGTAGGGTGCATCGAGTTTCAACTGACCATCTGTTCTGTCTACCAGGAGGCCCACCATTTCCACAGTGGCATTCAATCCGTTCAGAACATCAATTGCTTCACGGACACTTCCCCCGGTTGTAACAACATCTTCAACAAGAAGAACCCTGCTGTTTTCAACAATACTTCTGAACCCTGACCTGATACCCATTTTCCCGTCTGTATCCCTTTGCAGAAAGGCAAAGGGCTTGCCCATTGCGTACGCTGCGGCGAAGCCAAAAACAATAGCACCGAATGCAGGAGCACAGACTACATCAAAGCTGTCTTTTACATCGGCCATCTGCTCAGCTGTCATTCTTCCCAGCTCCATCACCAGGTCGGGGCGGCGAGCCACTTTGATTTTCTCGAAGTAGAGCTTTCCATGTCTTCCCGAGGTGTACCTGAAGTGTCCTTCCAGAAGAGCGTCACACTCAGATAGTATTCTCAGCACTTTGCTGCTGTCCATGGTATCCTTTCATCTGTGGGTAGTGTATTGTCAGGGGCTGAAACTGAACGGAAGCTGAATCGGAAGGGGGCCTTCGCTAGAGTCTAC